>TARA_R110002110_G_scaffold12397_1_pt1 | contig 41551 bp, 38 predicted proteins | sample TARA_R110002110 | Tara Oceans TARA_R110002110 (sample SAMEA4397330) | marine metagenome | biome: Polar Biome; feature: [SRF] surface water layer (ENVO:00010504); material: water (ENVO:00002006), including particulate matter (ENVO:01000060) such as... | depth 5 m | reverse complement strand
GTTATTATGTCTTAACTGGGGTAGTCGAATCCATTAAACCACGTCAAATCTATTAAATAAAAGAAACTATAAATATACTTTAAATTTAATTAAAAAACTGGAGTTCAAAATGAAAAGCATTATTACAGCCTTGTTTATAACATTGATGTTTAGCACAAGTTTAGTATTTGCACATGGCGATCACGAGAAAATAAGCCCTAAAGCAGCAATACAAGTTGCAGCTAAAGCCACTCAACAACTTACCTTTAAAGACCTTGGTTTTAAAGTTGGAAAATTAAGTGAAAGCTGGAAAAACTTAACTACAGATGACTTAAAGCTACAATCAGCAGACGGAAATCGCTATATTATTAGTGCAAATAATAAATCAGATAACCAAACTATTTACTTTTTGATGACAATATCTGGTGAAGTATTAAACGTTAATTCTGAAGCTAGGTTTTAGATCGATATATTAGGTAGAGGTGATCTATACTCCTCTACCGTTAGACCCTTTTCCTACTTGTTAATATTTTCTCTGGCACTATGTAGCCTAAAGCAAGATAGAGAAAAAGAAATTCATGAACTGTCTAATGTCAACAATAGGCTCTCAGCTGATTTTGACGAGTTGACATGCGTCAATGGATAGACATATAGCGAAGGTAGTGCGATATCAAGCGGGCACATTTACCCACTTGATTTACTTAGTTAGTTATTAATTAATACGGCTAGTTTCATGATTGCCCATATCTTAGATGACAATAATAGCCTCAACGGCATTATCAGACTGTTTAACTAGCTTCTAGTACTTGTACCGGCTTAATTAAGCTCATGCTTTCTTCAGCGAAACCGACACCCACTTCGGTGTAAAAGTTGAACACTTTATCAACACCAAAGCTTTCCAATGCTATGCGCTCATCATCGTACCTTGCTATGGCAGCAATTTTACCTCGATAATTAGTACGTTTTATTTGGGCGGTAATATTGATAATGTCTTGTACCGAAGGCAGAGCTAATAGTGTTAGTTCAATTCTGCTCAAGTCAATGCTCTCCCAAAAGTCTGCGTCTTCAGCATCCCCCAAGTAAGCTTGAATACCTTTATCATTTAACCATTGGACTTTATCTTTGTCTGCATCTAAGCCCCAAACTTGATTACCAATTTGAGCATTTAATGCATAATAGGCCCCCATGCCGACACGACCCATACCGATAATGGCAATAGGGGCTTCACAAGGTTGCTCAAAGTTATCTTCTGCTAAAGGTTGTTTGCTTTCAAAACGTTTGAATCTTTCTTTGTTATTAGCAAAGTAATCATGAGCAAAATTATAAAGCACATTGGTAATAATAAACGACATTGAAACAGCTAATGACAGGATAACTAACCATTCAGGAGACAGCCAGCCAGATTTACTACTGAGTGCGGCCACAATCAGGCCAAACTCACTGAAGTTACTCAAAGCTAAAGCGGACAAAAATGCTGTTCTTCCTCGTAATTTTAGCTTGACCAAAATAAAGAAAAATAGCAAAAATTTAACCGGTAACATCAGTGTTAGTACCGAAGCTATGGCAAGCATTTCCATGGTTGGTAGGGCGGTGAAACCGATGGATAAGAAAAAACCAATCAAAAATAAATCTTTAAAGCTTAATAATGACTTGGTTATCTCACTTGCTTTACTATGCGTCGCAAAATACATGCCAGCTAAGAGAGCACCAAAGTCACCTTTAACTTTCATAAGTTCAAATAACTCATAAGCACCAAAAGCAATAAAAAAGCCCATTAATGGAATTAATTCACCATGTCCTGCTTTATCAATGCCCTTGTTAATATAAGGCCTTAATGGAATGAAAAGTAACAATAATGCCACCCAAGGGCTTGGCACTTTACCGGTTGCCAGTACTAAAAAGACTACAGCAATAATATCTTGCATCACCAGTATACCGATGGCAAGTTTACCGTGACGCGTGCGCATTTCACCGCGTTCCTCCAGCAGTTTGACCACACATACCGTGCTGCTAAAGCTTAGTGCAAAGATAATTAATGCTGATGTGATTAGACTTAATTCGTTGATAAATCCAACACTAATGAATGCAATAGTTTTTAAAATCAGCATTCCAATTACCAACCATAATATACTGTGGCTAACACTACCGAACCAGATCTCAGGCTTAACTAAGTCCTTGATATTTAGTTTTAGCCCGATGGTAAATAGCATTAACGTAATGCCAATATCAGCTAAGGCAGTGACCATACTATCCGCTTGATACCCCAAGGCGTTTAAGATAAATCCTGCTGCCAAATAGCCGATTGAAGGGGGGAGTGAGATTAATTTAGTTAATAGACCACAAATAAAAGCGAAGCCAATCCAGATAAATTCCATGTTAAGTTAAGACTCCGTTGTCATTATTGTTTTTAATTGCTGCTCAACATAATCAGCTATTATTGGTTGTGCTTGTGCATTTGGGTGAATTCCGTCTGCTTGCATAAGGCTTTTATCCATCACAACAGTTTCCATAAAAAAGGGTAATAAATTGATATTGCTGGATTTTGCTACATCTTCGAATATTTGTTCAAACATTTTATTGTATCTTGGACCATAATTTGGTGTTATTTTGATTTTAATCATTGAAACGTTTATGTTTTTACTCTGTGCTAACTGAACCATTTGTAACAAATTATTTTTGATCAGCTTTGGAGAGTAGCCACGTAAACCGTCATTTCCACCGAGTTCGATCAGCAAGTGATCAACATTTTCACTCGCCAAAATGCCTGACAACCGAGATAACCCGCCACTCGTCGTTTCGCCACTAACACTGGCATTTATTATTGTGTATGGTTGCTGTTGCTCAATAAGCTTTTGATTGAGTAAATGAACCCAACCTTGTTTGGGTTTCATCCCATAACTTGCACTGATACTATCACCTAAGAGCAAAATTTTGCGGACTGGGTTGATACTAATGTCGTTATCAAGCGTATTGGTCTGTTTATCTTGTGCGGCTACGTTAGCTGTAGTGACAAAAAATAAGCTAATAAATAATATTAAAAGTGGATAATTTTTCATGCATGTAAATTCCGAGAGTATTTTAAGCGTAAATAACCTAACAAAATCAGTGCAAGTTGAAGATAAAACACTCGCTTTGCTTCAACCACTTAATTTAACGGTAGCTGCGGGTGAATCACTTGCTATTGTTGGTTCGTCTGGCTCAGGTAAAACGACGTTGTTATCTATTTTAGCCGGCTTGGATTTACCAAGCTCAGGGCAAGTGTATCTTAAAAACAAGCCATTACACCAGTTTAATGAAGAGCAACGTAGTCAAGTTCGGGCACAGCATGTCGGTTTTATTTTCCAACAATTTTTATTAATTAACAGTTTAACTGCACTTGAAAATGTCATGTTGCCTGCAGAACTCGCAAACTTACCTGATGCGCAAGCACGAGGAGAAGCTTTACTTAGCCAAGTGGGTTTAGCTGATAGACTTGATCATTATCCCTCTCAACTGTCTGGTGGTGAGCAGCAACGTGTGGCAATAGCACGGGCATTTATTTCTAAACCCGATATTTTATTTGCAGATGAACCGACAGGAAACCTAGATAGTAAGACCGGGCAGCATATTACCGATTTAATTTTTGATTTAAATGCTAAAGAGGGCACAACCTTAGTGCTGGTAACTCATGATGCTAAGTTGGCTGCTAGGTGTCAGCGACAAGTTGAAATGGACAGTGGCGTGCTAACAGAGAAACTCGAATTGGCCACAACTGAGCATGGTGATGAAGTTGAAATGTCAGTGCCACAAGTAGGATAATCATGAGTAACCGTACCCCCAAAGCATCACCAATGTGGTTTGCTCAGTCATTACGTTTATTGCACCACGAACTTCGTCGCGGCGAATTAACGATTATCTTTCTTGCTATCGTACTCGCCGTTGCTACGGTATTTTCATTAACCGGTTTTTCGGGCCAAATTAAACACGCCATTGTTGCTAATAGCACCAATACGATTGGCGCCGATCGTGTGTTAAGAATGTCGTCGGAAATTGACCCTAGCATTATCGAAAAAAGCCAAGCATTAGCATTACAGTCTGCTCGAAAAATTGAAACTGAGTCCATGGTGTTTGCTGGCGACAATATGTTGCTCAGTGAACTTGACGCCGTGTCAGATACTTACCCTTTACGCGGTGAGTTAAAAATAAAAACCTCATTAACACAAACTGAAAGTATTATTGCCAGTGCGCCTAAGTTAGGTACTGCTTGGGTTGAACCCAGCGTGTTAAGTCGTTTAGATGTTAACATCGGGGACACTATTGAAATTGGTTTAGCACCGCTGACCATTGCGGGTATTGTTACTGACATTCCCGATCGTTCATATCGTGCTTTTATTGCTGGCCCAACGGTGATCCTTAATATTGCCGATATGCCAAAAACTGAGCTAATTCAGCCGGGTAGTCGGATAACCTATAAATATTTATTTGCGGGTGAAACGGATGCCATTGAAACCTTTGAAACATGGATCAAACCGCAAATTAATGAATCACAGCGTTGGTACGATGCCAAAGCTGCACAAAACAGGTTATCGAGAATTCTCGACACGGCTGAGAAGTTTCTATCACTGGCTAGTATGCTCGGTATTGTATTAGCAGCGGTTGCGGTAGCGGTAGCAAGTCGGCGTTATGGCCAACGTCATCAGTCTACTGTCTCAATATTTAAAGCACTTGGTGCGTCAATTTCGCATGTTAGAAAGTTATATTGTTTACATTGGACCTTACTGAGTTGCTTAAGTATTGCAACTGGCTTAGTGGTTGGCTATGGATTGATGTTATTGGGCGTTAATGCGATTGCAAGCTACTTATCATTAGCAGACGCGCCATTGACCTTTGTACCGTTTCTAACCGCGATATTTACCGGTTTATTGTGTGCAATAGCCTTTGCTATTCATCCTATTATGAGCTTAGTACAAAGTTCACCATTAAATGTTATTCGTGGTTTTAGCCAGAATAAAGTGGCACGATTTGGCTGGCATCAACTGCCTCCACTGTTGGCGCTGTTCCTGTTATTGTTTATTTTTAGTCAAGACCTAGTGATGAGCGCAGCGTTATTGCTCGGCGGTGTTTTTGTCTCCTTTATTTTATTGCTGTTTGGTCGAGGCTTAATGAGTGCTGGGCGCAGTGTTGGCACTAAAGCCGGTAAATCATGGCATTTGGCATTAGCTAACTTAAAACGTCGCGCTAGCGAAAACAGCGTGCAACTGGTCAGTTTTACTATCGCCATTAAGTTATTGCTATTAATTACCGTGATGAAAAGCTCAATATTGTCGGAGTGGGAACAGCAGTTTCCCGAAGGAACCCCCAACCATTACTTGATCAACATTAGCGAAGAGCAAATAGCACCACTAAAACAGTTTGTTGAACAGCATGATATTGCCAATCAAGGCTTTTATCATGTTTATCGTGGTCGCTTATCGGCAATAAATGGCATAAAGACCGTCGATGAAGATAAGGACGACAACCAAGAGCCAAGCGAAGCAACATCTGCCAGTAAGGAAAAGCAAGCCACTAAGAAAACAGCACAGAAAAAAAGTAGGCAGGGCATGGGCCGAGAACTTGGCTTAACGTGGCGCACTGAATTACCAGAAGAAAATGAAATAATTGCCGGTCAGTGGTGGCAAGTTGGTGAAGCTAAACCACAAGTATCCATTGAAAGTAACATAGCCGAACGTTTAGAGATAAAGTTAGGAGATAACTTAACTTTTACCTTAGGTTCAGACGAATTTACTGTGCCAGTAACCAGTATCAGAGAAGTAAATTGGCAAAGTCGTCAGTTAAACTTTATTATGGTTTTTAATCAAAGTGTCCTTGAGAAATTTCCGACGACTTCAATTTCAGCTTGGTCGATATCGGCGCAAGACCGAGATTTGGTTTATCGCTTTATGGCTGATTTTCCTACCATTACATTAATGGATTTTGCCGCTATTATGGCGCAGCTTAATAATATTATTGAGCAAGTCTCAGTGGCAATTCAGCTGATCCTTATTTTGGTGGTACTGGCCGGTAGTTTAGTGTTAATTGCCCAAGTACAAGCCAGTATGGAAGAAAGAGAGCGCGAGCTTGCCATTTTAAGAACCTTAGGTGCTAGCGGGAAATTATTGCGTAATAGTGTGTTATATGAGTTTGTTGCTTTAGGGGCTATCGCCGGTTTAATGGCCAGCATAGGGATGGAAATAGCGGTATATATTTTACAAAGCCAAGTTTTTAATATGCCAGGTAGTTTCCATTTTCAATATTGGTTAGTGGGTGTAGGGGCTGGCGCATTTTTTGTCGGTTTGATTGGTATGCTGAGCTGTTGGCGTTTACTTAATTTATCCAGCGTTACTTTGATTCGACGCACTATGTAATGATCAATAAGCAAGAAATAATGATACGTGATTTAAGAAAAACTGGCTTGATGGCTATATAATCGCTTATAGTTTTAATCACTTATATCAAATTAAATAACACTCAGGGTTTATTAAATGGCTTTACAAGGTAAGACTGACGGCGCAGTGAAGTTTTTATTAGTGACCGCGGCATTATTCGTGGTACTCGCCGGTATAAAAACCGCAGCAACCTTACTGGTGCCATTTTTACTATCGACGTTTATCGCCATTATTTGTAATCCGTTGGTGGTTAAGGCGGCGCACTATAAAATACCAAAACCGGTAGCGGTTGTTTTTGTTATCGGAATTTTTGTTTCAATAGCGCTGTCGCTTGCTGGGCTGGTCGGTAATTCATTAAATGAGTTATCGCAACTTATTCCTGAATACCGAGCACAGCTTCAAGAGCATTTTGTCTGGTTAACTCAGCAACTTGATGCCTACAATATTAAAATATCGTCAGACTTATTAATTGAATATTTTGATCCTTCAGCCGCTATGGGCTTAGCTGCGAATATGCTTAGTGGCTTAGGTGGTGTGATGGCGAATTTATTTCTAATTATCATTACTGTGATTTTTATGCTGTTTGAAGCTTCTTCGGTGTCGCATAAATTACATTTGGCACTAGATGACCCACAAGCACGCATAAAACAAATCGATCAGTTTTTAGCGTCGGTAAATAATTACCTCGCGATAAAAACCTTAGTAAGTATTGCCACCGGTATAATTGTTTCAACTATGTTGTGGGCCTTTGGTTTAGATTTTTACTTATTGTGGGGCGTGTTAGCCTTTTTACTTAATTACATTCCAAATATTGGCTCAATTATCGCTGCTGTACCAGCAATGTCATTAGCTGTTTTACAATTAGGGCCAGCCGCCGCAGGTCTTATTGGTTTAGGGTATTTAACCATTAACACTGTGATGGGCAATGTCGTTGAACCGCGTTATTTAGGGCGAGGTCTTGGGCTTTCAACCTTAGTGGTGTTTATTTCATTAATCTTTTGGGGGTGGTTATTAGGTACCGTTGGCATGTTGTTGTCAGTCCCTTTGACTATGATCATCAAAATTGCCTTAGAAAACTCGGCAGAAGGGAGTTGGTTTGCGGTGCTATTGTCTAGTGAAGATTCGGGTGAAACGTCAAGTGTTCAGCCTAGCGAAGTCGTATCAAAAAACGATTAAAATACCTAGCGCCGAAGCTATTAAAGAACAGGCTTAAAGCCTTAATCAAGATCATGAACGTCTAGTTTACGAGCCTATAGACCCATAGTATTTGTTGCTTTGGGTTATTGTAGGCTATTTGATAATGGCTAATTTACAAGCTACTTTTCATCGTTACATCATGGTTTTATAAGCTCATAAAAATTGAGTTTGTTCAGATGAGTCTGTATTTACCCCATGCTTATTCTTGCTATACAACTCTTGTTTGCTATATCGCTTCTTACATTTTCTGACATTAATTATGCTTTAACTGACAGTTTGGCTACTGAATTAAACAGTTATTTTACTTAAGCTTACGGTATTAAGCACTTCAAAGAGTATGCACTACAATGTCGATATTAACGCAACATTACCGTAAGTACAGCAGGGGAAGTAAAGTGAGGTTTGCTTTATTATTGACTTTGCTCTTTATGCTGTTATTTCTTTCCATATTTAATGCTAAAGCATACGAAAGCCCTAGGTTTGGCTTTTTTATTAAAAATGAAGTTAATGACGAGGATCATATTTCGGGTATTGGCGCTGAAATGTGGCTAACCAATCGAGATTCAAACTTTGGTATTTCTGTTTTAACCTCCATTGGTCATGGCGATGTTACCGACCGAGATAATATTAAACATGACTATTTAGCATGGGAAGCTGGATTGAAAGTAGGCTATTTTTCCGATGTCTTTGCCTATGCAGAAGTTGGTTTTGATTTAGCTGAATTAGTACTTCAAGATCGTGATGAAGATGATGACTACCGTATTTACTCAGCTGATGACGACAACAATTTTGTGGTGAGTAATCGGCGTCGTTATGATGACGCTAACAATATTGATGGTTATGTTGGCGTTGGCGCTGGAATTAAATTTGAGCACGTACAGATTGAAGCCTTTACGCGTTTAAGACAAATTGATGGTGAATATTGGAAAGCTGAGAATCAAGCATTTGCTGGCGTCAAGTTGTCGCTCGTGTTTTAAGATATTGATAAGTTTGTTTGCTAACGCCCCTCAAGAAAAATGAAGAGCGCTTGAGTAAGATATGCGTTAGTTATACTTACTGAACACTATAATATTCACTGAAACCTACAAGAATGTTTGTCGTTGCAACAGAGGCAAGTATTAACCCCATCACTCGACTTATGACACTAGCGCCACTGCTGCCTATAATTTTATTAATAGAGCCCGCTAGCAGCATTAAGAGATAAGTTATCACTAACACTGACAGCATCACCGCCGCTGTTTGTATTTGCTCCCAAATACTGTATACCGAATTTTTAGTGAGTAAAACGGCTGCTAACATTGCACCAGGGCTTGCAATTGAAGGTACAGCAAGTGGGAAAACCGCAGTATCTTTATGAGATTGATCTAATAATCTTATTTCTTCTTCAGGTTTGCTGTCGCCAAAGATCATATTTAACGCGAAGAGGAATAATATAATACCGCCTGATATTTGAAATGCAGGCAACGGAATTGATAGCGCTTTGAGTACAAATTCACCCACAACAACAAAAAACAATAATACGCACATTGAAACAATGGTAGATAATAAAGCAATGCGGCGCTTGGTTTTTTGGTCATATTGATCGGTTACAGCGATGAAAACTGGTACCGTGCCGATTGGGTCTATAACGGCAAAAAAAGTAATAAAAACAGCTAAAATATCTATCATTAAATGCTTACTCCATAAAGCTGAAAGTCAAAAAGTCTCTGCCCAATATATTTGAAAACTTATTCGAATGTGAGCCAAAAACTCGCTGGTCACGTTGCGTTGATGTGTTATCGCTTAGATAAATATTGATGTATCAAATGCTGATAATGGCTTTAGCGTTATGGTTGTTGGTAATCGCCAAACTTAGTCGCTGATGATGTTTTAAGCAATCATGCTTTAACTGGTGTTTTAATTAATGATACTTTGCTCATTTTTTGTAGTTAAGGATATTTTAGCTTGCTGTTTTTTCTTAAAGTATCGATATAAAAACACCGCAATAATAATATTTAACAAGCACCGTAATAGCTCAGCGAATGCGAAATCTAAGCTTATTATAGAGTAGGCTAAATCAACGGCTGAGCCTAAGCCGAGTATGATGGCCATAATAATAAATATTTTTTCTAATGGCATAGAGTTCGACATAGTGTTGACCTAAATATTCCCAATAAAGCATTACAGTTAATTAATCAGAGATATCAATACAGTATAAATACGCTTAATAATATCTTAATCAGTGTTTATATCGGTTTGTGGCCTACTTTAAAATAACCGGTTGAAAGAAACTGTGCGGTTTCTTTGCGTTTTTTAGCAATTAAAATAGCACCGTCATCCATGAACAAAAAGTTTTTCCAACAACGCTTGAATACCGCCCACGTTGTTTCGATAACGTTATCACGAGCACTGCAATAATAAACTACGGTATTATTATCCCATGCTAAATGGGCTAATATTTGCTCGGGTAAAGCACTATCGTCGCTATCCCATATGCTTTCCCATTTGCCATTATCTGTCCAATTTTTACTGTTTTCTGGCCAATCACCTTTTTTAAAGAAGTCAGGATGATCAACCTGTTTACTAATATTGCCATCCCAAAGCATTTTGGCGCGGCTTGTTGCCATAGGCTTTATCATTCGTTTATCACCTATCTTAATCGGCAGGCTTTTATGCTTGAATATCCAAGCGTTTTTTAATTCGTCAATTGAGATGTAGTTCATGATGTCTTCTATAAAATTTGCGTCGTGACATTATAACAAGGGTAAGTGATAACTCATTAATAATTTCGACATTAGCGCTGTTAAAATAAAACGACAGGCTAGGTTATTATGATTTAATGCGTGTTAACTTGCATTGTTACGACTAATTTTTTGTTCAATCGCCCTAAACATTGGGCTATGTTGATCTTGTTGATGGCAAATAGTTAATAAATCTTTAATGAAGTAATTTAATGCTCTGCGCTCAATATTTTTCACTAATGCCTGCTGAGCGTTATCTAACATGTGATACATAGTTGCTGCACCAAAGTCGCCAAAAATGATATTAGCGTTATCATCAAATAAGGTGTTATGTGCATATAAATCGCCATGACAAACTTGATTGCTATGTAAGTGTTCGAATACAGCTTCCATTTGCGTGATTATTTTATCAATGTCGTTAACCTTTAAAGTAAATCCGCTCGGAAAAGTATCACGTGTGCAAGTATCGAACGTTGGCGGTAAGCCTAAGTTTTTAAAATGCTCGGGTATTAAAACCATAATTAAGGCTAAATAACCGTTCTCATTAACTTGTGCTAAAGAGCGAACGATGTTTTTATGACTGCCGGTTTTTAAGCATGCTTGTAATTCGTCTTTTGGATAACCGTCACTGGTCACCGAGCCTTTAAAAACTTTAACGGCCACTTCATGAGGATATTCTGTTTGGGCTTCATGCCACGTTGCTCTTGAAATAACCCCTGAAGCCCCTTGCCCTAGCACATTGTGTAAGGCAAAACTTGATGCTTTGAGCGATGGCACTGATACGATATTAAGTTCTGCGTGGCTAAAAGGATTACCTGAAAAGGCAAACCAAGCAAGCTTAGGTAAGCTAAGTAACTGTGTTGGACATTCAGTTAAGTTATTCGCTGAAATACGCACTAATTCAAGGTTAACTGACTGAGCTAAAGTTAAGGGTAGGGCCGTTAACTTATTGCCTGCTAATGCCAGTTTTTGTAATCTTGGGCGTTCACCTAAACTGTCAGGCAACGTTTCAATGCAGTTGTCGGTTAATATCAACCAACGTAATTTCGCGGGTAAAGCATCAGCAGGTACGTGCTTAATTTGGTTCGACTTAAAGCCAACCATCTCTAAATTTTCACAACCACCTAGTACTTCTGGCAGGGCAGTAAAAAGGTTATTTGAGGCGAAAATTATTTTCAGTTTTTTTAGCTTAACAAGTTCGTTTGGTAGCGCGGTTAATTGGTTATCTGATAAGTCTAGAATTTCTAAGCTATCAGCTAATGACAAAATCTCTACCGGGAAGCAGGTTAAATTTTCAGATATTTTTAAACGTGTGATACCTGCTAGTTCTCCAGACTTTAACTGAGATAATGTATGCATTTACTAACCTACTGTTATTAAAATTTTAATTGGGAATACTAGCAAGTGATTAAACACTTTTTAAGATGAATTTTAGACGCAAAAAAACCCGAGAAACTTTTAATAAAGGCTTTTCGGGTTCTTTCTGGGTTCTTAATGAACCCTAATTTGGTGCTCGCTACTGGACTCGAACCAGTGACACCTTGCATGTCATGCAAGTACTCTAACCAACTGAGCTAAGCGAGCTTTTTACTACAAACGTTGAGCAACTCAACGAGGCGCTATGTTAGCGATCTGTTTTATTAAGTGCAAGTGATTTTATTTAAAATACTATGCAACTGCTGATTAATTCAGCAGTTGTCGTTATTGTTGTGCATTTAAACTGCAAATAGCCTAATAAATCGCATGAACATGGGTTTATGACACTGAGGCCTCTACCGCGATTTGTTGATCGAGGCGTTGTTGCACTACTTTTAAACGCCAAGCTAGTAATACAGCAGCAACGGTTAAACCTGATATAAAACCAACCCAAAAACCATAAGGGCCTGTTGCTGGCACTATCCAGTCGGTTAGGCCTAATATCAACCCCAGTGATAAGCCAACAACCCAGTAAGAGAAAAAAGTAATATACAGAATAGATTTTGTATCTTTATAGCCACGTAATGCGCCTGCTGAAATAACCTGTATCGCATCTGAAAATTGAAATAGAGCGGCCAAAAACATTAAGCTAGCAGCAAGTTCAAGTACCTCTGTATCCGTGGTGTAAATGGCGGCTATTTGTGTGCTAAACAGTAACGTTAAGGCTGCTGTTGCAACAGCAATAATTAATCCTAATATGACAGAATACCGACAAAGTTCTTTAGCATTTTCTAACTTTTTATTACCCACTTCAAAGCCAACCTTTATTGTTACTGCCATGGCTAAACTCAGTGGCACCATAAAAACAAGTCCTGAGAAGTTAATCGCTATTTGATGGCTTGCAACTACATTAGCACCAAATGGCGCTAATATTATCGCGACGGCAGCAAATAAGCTGACTTCAAAAAGTAATGAAAATGCAATTGGCATGCCTAAAGCTAGAATAATTTTCATTGCTGCCCAATCAGGCCAATAGAATTTTTTAAACAGCGGCGCCTGTTTTAAGTGCTTTGAAAAATACGTATAAGCCAGCATGCCAGCAAACATCACCCAGTACACTATGGCTGTTGCAATACCGCAGCCCGCACCGCCAAGTGCTGGCATACCGAATTCACCATAAATAAATATGTAGTTAGCGGGGATGTTAATTAATAAGCCCAAGATACTGATGATCATGGTTGGGCGAGTAAAAGACAAACCTTCAGAGTAGTTACGTAATACCAAGTAAAGACAATAACCTGGACCACCCCAAACTATGTAACCCAAATAGTCGAACATCAGATGTTTTAGCTCAGGCTCTAGAGCGATTGAGTTTATTAATAAAGGTGTGGCGATGTAGTAGGCAATAATGATGACAATTGAAAAGAAGACGGCTATCCAGGCGGTTTGATAACTTGCTTTTGCTACGTCATCAAATTGTTTAGCGCCAGACAATTGCGAAATAATACTTGCCAGTGCCATAACCAAGCCTGAAATGGTTAAAATCAATGGCAACCAAACACTACTGGCAACAGCAACGGCTGCCATATCAGTAGCGCTAACACGGCCGGCCATAACGGTGTCAGCAAAGCCCATTAAATTTTGGATCAATTGAGCAATTAAAATTGGGTAAGCCAATTTCATTAGGTTTTTACTATTGGAAAAAAAGCGATTAATGTTCATCAAGGCAATTATATCATTAGGTTTTTCTTGCTAAGATAGCAAAAATAAAGTTATTTATCTGGATGATATATGTTTACAGGTATAGTGCAATCACAAGCTGAAGTAATTGCGATAATTAGTAAAAATAATGCGATAAGCTTAAAAGTATCCTTGGAAAATCGCTTAATTGAACAGCTTGAAATAGGGGCCAGCGTTGCTATTAATGGTGTTTGTTTAACCGCGGTTGAGTTTGGTCATTTGACATCGGATAAAAGCTTTATCAGTTTTGATGTTATTGATGAAACATTACGGGTATCTAATCTGGCAAATATTGCTTTAGGGACACAAGTTAATGTTGAGCGTTCTTTGAAAGTTGGCGATGAAATTGGTGGCCATATGCTCAGTGGTCATGTTCATACTCAAGCTGTTGTTATCGAACGAATTGACAGCAAAGATAATTGCACACTCAGCTTTAGTTTAGCGCCAGAGTATCAAAAATATATCTTTGCTAAAGGCTTTATTAGTATCAATGGTATTAGTTTAACGCTTGGCGCGGAAGTTAGTGATTTATTTTCGGTGCATTTGATCCCTGAAACCTTATCTCGTACCAATTTACAACAGGTGGTTATTGGCGATAAGGTTAACATTGAATTTGATCAGCAAACCATGACCATAGTACAAACCATTGAGCGAATGAATTTACGCTAGCATTCATTTGAGTAATGCTATTAAACGCCCTAACATATCTATTATGTCAATATATTGCTGTCTACAAGCTACAAGCTACAAGGTTTGTTTAGTGATGATGCCTGTAAGGCGTTTAAAATACTTGCTCATCGTCACTTGCAACCGCCAGTTGAATTTTTTGATTGTATTCATCAATATGTAAATTCAAATGTATTTCCATACAACAGGCGGGACATTCATCGTAGTAATCTTGATCACCTTCGCTAGCGTCTAAGCTGACACGGATGTTGTGACCACAGTTTGGACATTCAATACGTTGCTCTTTAAGTTTATGGGGCATGTTGCCTCCTAAATACTCACTTGATGAACGGTATTTTCAGTATGGACATTTTTAAGCAAAGTGCGAATTTTAAGCTATAAAGCGTAGCGATAATCACTAATGCCTTTGCTAATCAAGGGTATTAACTTGGTATTAATCGAGATCGGTGATCAGGTGGTTAATTTTATTTGGTACGCCGTCCCATTGCTCGGCATCTTCTGGCGCGGGTATAACTTCGGTGATCACAGGCCATAGTTTTGCTAATTCAGCGTTAAGCTCGATAAAGTCTTTTTGGTTTTCTGGTACTTCATCTTCTTGGTAAATAGCCTCTGCTGGGCATTCAACTGGGCATAGGTCGCAATCAATGCATGACTCAGGGTTAATGACTAAAAAATTGGGTCCTTGATGAAAAGCATCAGCAGGGCATACCGCGACACAATCAGTGTATTTGCATTGAATACAGTTATCAGTAACTACAAAGGCCATTATATTTTGCTCATTTTATCTTGTTGAGATCTTAAATCGACTCGCACTGCTGCGATGAAAGCGCCGATCATACCTAGCTTACTAGCAAATTCAATTATTGTTTTTGTATTGTTCAGGTTTAGTATTTGGTATCGCTAGTACTATCAGGTAAAATGGCAAAAATTTTTACCCTAGTCTCGCTTTGGATACATTATATGTTGCGTTTAACTAACGTCAAATTACCACTAAATCATCAACCTGAAGAATTAGAGCAAGCTATTCTTGCAACATTAAACATCACCGCTGAGCAGCTAACAAGTTTTTCAATGTTTAAGCGTGGCTACGATGCGCGTAAAAAAAACAATATTATTTTGATCTATACCTTAGATGTCGATACAACAAAAAATGCCGAACTGATTGCTGAGCATGCTAAAAATCAAAATATTAAAGCCAGTCCTGACACCAGCTATAAATTTGTTGGCCAAGCACCAGAGAATTTAACCGAGCGTCCAGTGGTTATTGGTATGGGGCCTTGTGGTTTATTTGCTGGTTTGCTGTTAGCGCAAATGGGCTTTAAGCCGATAATTTTAGAGCGCGGTAAAGAAGTACGTCAACGTACTAAAGATACCTTTGGTTTTTGGCGTAAAAAAATTCTTAATACTGAATCGAATGTGCAGTTTGGTGAAGGTGGTGCTGGCACCTTTTCTGACGGCAAGCTCTACAGCCAAGTAAAAGACCCTAAACATTATAGCCGCAAAGTGTTACATGAATTTGTTGATGCTGGCGCACCTGATGAAATATTGTATGTCAGTAAACCTCATATCGGTACTTTTAAGTTGGTCACTATGGTTGAGCAAATGCGCGCTGAAATAAACCGTTTGGGTGGTGAAGTGCGTTTTGAACAACGTGTTGACGATATCCATTTTGAAAAAATAGATGACGATAGCAACAACATGCAAGTCACGGGCTTAACGTTGGCTACGGGTGAAGTGTTAAAAACTAAGCATATTGCGCTTGCGATTGGTCACAGTGCGCGTGATACTTTTACTATGCTGCATGAAAAAGGCGTGTTTATTAAAGCTAAGCCATTTTCAGTCGGTTTTAGAATCGAGCATGAGCAATCGGTGATTGATGATGCCCGTTTTGGTAAAAGTGCTGGTCACCCTATTTTAGGTGCAGCGGATTATAAGTTGGTACATCATTGTAAAAATGGTCGTTCTGTTTATAGTTTTTGTATGTGTCCTGGCGGTACGGTGGTTGCAGCAGCTTCAGAAGAAGGGCGTTTAGTGACTAATGGCATGAGCCAATACTCACGCCACGAACGCAATGCTAACAGTGCTATTGTCGTGGGTATATCGCCGGAAGATTATGATGAAAACGGCAGTAAAGATAATGTGCTTGCCGGTATTGAATTTCAGCGTCGTCTTGAAGAAACTGCTTTCAAACTTGGCGGCGAAAACTATGATGCGCCTGTGCAACTTGTGGGTGATTTTCTTGCAGGGCGCAAAAGTGGCGAGCATGGCGCTGTAGAGCCGTCATATAAACCAGGGGTAAAATACTGTGATTTAAGCGAAACGTTACCGGCTTATGCTATTGAAGCTATTCGTGAAGCATTGCCGGCATTTGAGCGTAAAATCAAAGGCTTTTCAATGGCAGATGCAACCTTAACCGCGGTTGAAACGCGTACATCGTCACCGATTAATATTACCCGTGATAAAGAAAGCTTAGAAAGTATCAACAGTAAAGGCTTATATCCTGCTGGTGAAGGTGCAGGTTATGCAGGCGGTATTTTGTCTGCCGGTATTGATGGTATAAAAGTCGCTGAGGCGATGGCGCTTTCAATGCTTAAAAGTTATCAATCGTAATAAAAAATATCGCGCTGTGAGTTTGTTTTAGTTGTTTTAGTTGTTTTTATTTCCAAGCTAGTTCAAACTCCCTGCTCGAATTAACTCACCGTAACAGGGCAAGATCGTACTTTAAGTAATAATATGATCTAATAGCTCTCCTCAAAACAGGAGCTTGCTATGTCATTTATCGATCACTTTTCTATCATTGAAGACCCTCGTAAAGATATTAATGTTAAATATGATTTCATTGATATCTTATTTCTTACGGTGAGTGCCGTTGTTTCAGGTGCTGAGGGATGGCAGGATATTGAAGACTTTGGTCACGATAAACTTGATTGGTTGAGACTTCATAGACCATTTAAACAAGGAATTCCCGTTGATGACACAATAGCTCGAATTATAAGAGCTATTTCACCTAAGCAGTTTAATCAGGCCTTCATTAATTGGGTTAATGAAGTCAGACGGGACAATGGAAAAGAACAAATAGCCATTGATGGAAAAACGCTACGACATTCTTTTGATGGAGAACGACATAGCGCCTTACATAGTATCACTGCATGGAGCAAATCCAATGGTCTTGTGTTAGCGCAAGCACGCAGTGAAGGTAAGAAAAATGAGAACACGAGTGTATTAGAAATGTTAGATACGCTGAATATATCAGGGGCTATAGTTAGTGCTGATGCGATGAACACACAAAAGAAGATTGTGACTAAAATCCTAAAAAATGGTGGCGATTATGTCTTATGCGTCAAAAATAATCATAAAAAATTAAAAGAAGAAATAGCCGCCTATTTTCATAAAGTGACACGCGATACGCCCGAGCATATTCAAAGTCACGAAGAAATAGATTGTGGGCATGGACGTATAGAAAGACGCTCTTATCGTCAACTGAGAATGAGCGAATGGGTTGAAGAAGGTAATGCCTGGCAAGGAATACAAACTATTATTGAAGTTACACGTAAGCGAATAATTAAAGATAAAGAACAACAAGAAACCCTTTATTATATATCGAGTTTAGCGCCAGATATTATACAAATCAGCGGTGCTATTCGAGGGCATTGGGAAGTCGAGAATAAAGTACATTGGGTATTAGATGTTACTTTCAAAGAAGATGATTGCCGTATAAGAAAAGAAGATGGTGCTGAAAATGTTGGAATTATTAGGCGTTTTGTACTGAATTTATCAAGGCTTCATCCGAGTAAAATCAGTATGCGTAGGAAATTAAAGCGAGCGGCAAGAGTCGATGAATTTAGAACAGAAATCATTTTCGGTTAAAAATCCATCAAAGTATGCGGTTGCCCTGCTCACCGTAAATAAAAAGTTAATTCGAGCTATTGAAAAGTTAATAAAGTCCCTTATATCTTTGTTTACCTTAAAGGAGTGTTCTTTGTTCATGTGGCGTAAATTAACAGTGATGTTATTTTTATTAGTACTAGCTAAAACCGCTAGCGCTTTGCCGATCGCAGAACTTTTTCATGATAACGCTGCAATAGATAAAATCGTTACGCAAATAGAGCAAAAAACAGTTTCTTTAGACACAGATGAACCTGAGGTTTTATATAACTTACCGAGAACCAATGGTTTTAACGCGTCATTGTTCAACACAGAAATACAAAGTACTCCAGAATACTTTTTAGTGGTTGAGTTTTTTAAAATTAAACTCACCGCTGGGCTATTTAAAAACTTAGCCAATCCGCCATTAATTACACCTTGGTACGAACAATTAAGCCATAGTAAAAATTCGTCTCGACTTTCCGGCTGGAAAGACGGCAACTCCCTATATTCATCACGTACCATTTACCACAGTTAATTCATCCACTCTTGCTCCATGTAAATGCCCCAAGGTATTTTCTGAGCTTTAAAAATCAATTATTTGCGTTTTTTAATACTGATCATTAGTTATCAGTTACTTGCCGTATTTGCTTAATCTCAATTGAGTTATAGCAATTTTCGGTGGATTTTTATGTAGAGATTTTATGATGAATTCACGTAACACCAAGCCGGTTAAAAAGGCTAAATGGCAAAATATTGTCATTATATTTGTATTACTATTTATGGTTATTAGTGCTTTACCTAATTTATATTCTGATAAATTTACGGTTCAGCTAGTAAGCCACAACAGTCAAAGTGTGCCAATATCTGCTCAAGAAATTAATCGAGTATTAGCTAAGCACAAGCTAACTATCGATGAGATCAGAGCATCGGCAGAAAGCACCACGATTACTTTAGCAAGTAAAGCGGATCAAGCCGCCATTGAAAAACTATTAACAAAACAGTTTTCTGAAAATTATACGATTGAAAGTTCGATAGAAAACAACACGCCTGCTTGGTTGAAAGTGTTTCATGGTGAGCCGATAAAACTCGGTTTAGATTTAAGTGGCGGCGTGTTATTTGTCCTTGATGTCGATACCGAACGAGCATTGTTTGATAAATTGAAAGGCATTGCATTAGACGTGAAATCTTTAGCGATTACGGAGCGTCTTCGCTTGAGTAACGTATCTCAGCCAAATAATTACACCATTACTTTCGGTTTCTCCGCTGCAAAGCAAGGTGCTGTTGAAAAATTATTAACAAAAATTGATCAAAGCTATCCGGAATTAACACAAAGCAAGGTTAACAATAACCAAGTTGTTTTGGCTTATTCAGCAACAGAACAAGTTAAATTTCGTCAAGAAACCATGAGCCAAACGCTGAAAACCATGCGTGGTCGTATAGAAGAGCTTGGCATTACCGAGGCGGTGACACAAAAACAGGGCAAAAATAGGATCCGTATTGAACTGCCGGGTGTACATGATCCAGAAGAAGCAAAAAGAATCATTGGTGCTACTGCTTCGTTAGACTTTTATCAATTGGCTGAGAACTCTAATGCGGTTGGTATAACGCAAATGACAGACAAAACGGGTCGTCAGCTTAGAATGAATAGCCAAGTGGTGTTTTCCGGTAGCCATATTAAAAATGCCCGCTCAGGCCAAGACGAAATGGGCATGCCATTAGTTAATCTAACTTTAGATGGGGTGGGTGGCAAAAAAATGTCAATGTTTTCTAAACAAAATATTGGCAAACCTATGGTAACGGTATTTTCTGAGTTTTATCGAAATGCAAATGATGAAATGGTGAAAAAAAGCAAAGTGATTAATGTTGCCACTATTCAACAGCATTTGGGCGCACAATTTAGTATCACCAATATGTCGAGCCCACAAGAGGCGCAAGAACTCGCGTTATTGTTACGTGCAGGTTCATTAACCGCCCCGGTAACCATAGTGCAGCAACGTAGTATTGAAGCAACATTAGGTGTGGACAATATAGATAACGGTATCAAAGCGTTAACTATAGGTATTGGTATTACTTTACTCTTTATGTTTATTTGGTATCGCAGTTTGGGGCTTATCGCCAATGCTGCCTTGGGATTAAACTTAATTAGCTTACTTGGTTTGATGTCGTTGCTGCCAGGCACCGTACTAACCTTGCCGGGCATTGCTGGTTTGGTACTTACCGTTGGTATGGCTGTTGATACTAACGTGTTGATATTTGAAAGGATAAAAGAAGAATTAAAGCGCGGCCGTAAAGTGCTTTTTGCTATTGAAAGCGGCTATAAAAATGCTTTTTCTACTATTTTAGACGCCAACATTACCACAATGATCACCGGCATCATTTTATATGCTATCGGCTATGGCGCGGTAAAAGGCTTTGCAATTATTCTCTGCTTAGGCATTTTAACCAGCATGTTTACCGGTGTTTTTGTCTCAAAAGCCTTAACTAATTTAGTGATCCGTGAAAACAAGTCTCAGTTACTTGGAGTAAAATTATGAACAAGCTTTTTTTAAAACAACATGAAACCTTAAGTAAATTTCGCCTTATCAGTTTGTATTTCGCTACTGCGCTGGTTATTTTTTCTTTGTTGGGCATATTCAGTAAAGGACTTAATTTAGGCTTAGACTTTACCGGCGGCTATTTGACCGAGTTCACTACACAAGAGTCACTTACCCAGCAAAATATGGAAACATTGTTAAGCTCATATCTACCTGACAGTTTTAGTTTGAAATCAGCTGAAAATGGCAGGCACTGGAGCGTTCAACAAGCAGATAACGAGCTAAGCTTGAAAGGAAAAGCATGGCTGAGCGATTTTTCTGAGCAAAGTGAGTTAACCATCACACCACTAGATTCAATTTATATTGGTAGCCAAGTCGGTGATGAATTAATTAACCAAGGAGGCTTAGCGTTAATTACCTCGGTGGTAATGATATTACTTTATCTTTCATTTAGATTTGAATGGCGTTTAGCTGCAGGTTCGGTTATCGCGCTTTGTCATGACGTTATTATCGTGTTGGGAATTTTTGCTTGGTTTGATATTCCTTTTGATTTAACCATAGTGGCCAGTTTACTCGCTATTATAGGTTACTCATTAAATGACTCTATTATTGTCGGCGATAAAATACGTGAAATTATGAAAAGGAATAATCAACAGAGCGTTGAGAGTATTGTTAACTTGGCAATAAAATCTACCATAGTGCGAACATTGATCACCTCGGGAACCACGTTGGCAACAATATTAGCGGTATGGATTTTTGCTGGTGAGTCATTAGCAGGTTTTGCTATGGCGCTGTTCTCAGGCGTTTTAGTTGGTACGTTTTCATCTATTACCATTTCAGCAACCGTGCCGCAATTACTCGGCTTGTCAGCAGATTATTATAACCAAAAAGAGCAAGAGCTTTGCCCGTTACCATAAAAGGGTCTTAGGCTAATGCTAGTGTGCCTGTAATTGTATAGGCACACGACCTTTACTGCTACGGAATAAAAGTTGAAATAGCAATAAGGCTTAGCGTAACTCTTGAATATCTATTCGGCTTTTTTGTTGCCACTGACTGTGTGGTAGTTGCTCTCTAATATTATTGAGTGTTGTCCAAATGCCATTGAGAGTCATAGGTTTGGTGAGCCATTGCGGAATATTACCTTTAGGGTCGACAATAAATTGGTAATTAATCTTTATTTGGTTAACTTTTGTCGGGACTATCTGCCAGTGTGCTTTAATGACTTGCATACGAACGGTATTTTTGGTGGCAGTAATGCTATCACTAGCGTCTTTTACGGCAATTTCAACTGACAAATCATTGTTTTGCCAATAATGAGAATACACCACCATTTCGCGGGCAGAAACTGGCCATAACCCTTTAAAGCGGGTAATAAATATATTTTCGTTAAGGGCTATTTGATTAATAACCTTTGCCGATTCAGCATTGTCGAGCCAATGAGGTAATAGGCTTAAGTCTTCAATAAAATAAATAAAACCAGCCAAACTAGAGGCAAGTTGCGCTTGTGCTTTTATTTCAATTAAGTCGTCATATTGGCTAGCACGATAACTGACCTTGAGCTCGGCGTCTTGGCGCCATACTTGCCAAGCTTCATGTTTGCTTTTATCCATACTTTGAGGTGTGCTTTTTACTGCCAAGCTCGACACTGAATATAAGCTCAGTAACGTTGTTAAAAGCCATAGGGTTGTTACAGCAGATGTTTTTTTAGTTTGCTTGCTCAATATACTCGCCTTGTCGTTGCAAATTAAGGCAAATTACCCTATATTCCGTGCTCGGTTTAACGCAATGAACACTATTTATAGTTTATTGCGTTAGTAGCCAGACGATATAATATCGAATTTAGCATTATATAGCGTCATTAATTGCTTAATAATCAATAATGTTGTTATAAAAATTATTATAATATTCAAGCGGCACTTAGTGTGTGTCGCCACTGAACAAAGGAAAATACATGCCTGTAATTACGCTTCCCGACGGTAGTCAACGCACTTTTGAACAAGCTGTTTCTGTGATGGACGTTGCCCTTGATATTGGTCCTGGTTTGGCTAAAGCCACCATCGCTGGTCGTATTAATGGTGAATTGGTCGATGCTTGTGAATTAATTAAAGAAGATGCGGCGCTGCAACTTATTACCAGCAAAGATAGTGAAGGTTTAGAGATCATTCGTCATTCTTGTGCACATTTGTTAGGCCATGCTATTAAGCAATTATGGCCTAACACCAAAATGGCGATTGGCCCAACGATCGATAATGGTTTTTATTATGATGTTGACTTAGAAGAGTCAATTACCGAAGACGATTTAGTTAAGCTAGAAAAACGCATGACAGAACTTGCGCGAACTGGCTACGAAGTGATTAAGAAAACAGGTACATGGCAAGACGCTTATGATGCGTTCACTGAACGTGGCGAAAGTTATAAATTAGAAATTCTTGATGAAAATATTGATAAGTCTGATACACCAGCACTTTATCATCATCAAGAATATATCGATATGTGTCGTGGTCCTCATGTACCTAGCATGCGTCATTGTCATCATTTTAAATTGATGAAAGTTGCTGGCGCTTATTGGCGTGGCAATTCAGATAATAAAATGTTGCAGCGTGTATACGGCACAGCATGGGCAGATAAAAAACAATTAAAAGCTTATATAGTACGATTAGCGGAAGCTGAAAAACGTGATCACCGTAAAATTGGTAAAACCTTAGATCTTTTCCATTGGCAAGAAGAAGCACCCGGCATGGTGTTTTGGCATAACGATGGTTGGACTATTTATACTGAGTTAGAAAAATTCATTCGTGAAAAACTACACGAATATGATTACGACGAAGTTAAAGCACCAATGATGATGGATCGCAGCCTTTGGGAAAAATCAGGTCACTGGGACAAATATGCTGATGGCATGTTTACCACTGAATCTGAAAAGCGTGAATACGCAATAAAACCAATGAACTGTCCGGGTCATGTGCAGATATTTAACCAAGGGTTAAAATCTTACCGTGATTTACCGTTACGTATTGCTGAATTTGGCTGTTGTCATCGTAATGAGCCATCGGGTTCTTTACATGGTTTAATGCGCGTTCGTGGTTTTACGCAAGATGATGCCCATATTTTCTGTATGGAATCTCAAGTTCAAGCGGAAGTAACCAAGTGTATCGAAATGGTCTATGACGTTTATGGCTCATTTGGCTTTGAAGACATTATTGTTAAACTTTCTACACGCCCAGAAAATCGTATTGGTAGTGACGAAATCTGGGATAAAGCTGAAGCAGGTTTAGCGCAAGCATTAACTGACAGTGATATTAAATTTGAATATTTACCGGGCGAAGGTGCATTTTACGGTCCTAAGATTGAATTTACTTTAATGGATTGTTTGGGACGTGCTTGGCAATGTGGTACTGTGCAACTCGATTTTGCTTTGCCAGAGCGTTTAGGCGCAACTTATGTTGGTGAAGACAACGAAAGATACATTCCGGTGATGATCCATCGTGCTATTTTAGGTTCACTTGAACGTTTTATTGGTATTTTGATCGAAGAGTACACCGGCAAATTTCCAACGTGGTTATCGCCAATTCAAGCAACTGTGATGAATATTACCGACAAACAAGGTCAATATTGTGAAAAAGTTGTTAAAAAACTAAAAGAAAGTGGATTTAGAGCAAAACTAGACTTGAGAAATGAGAAGATAGGCTTTAAAATCCGCGAGCATACTTTAAAGCGTGTTCCGTATTTGTTAGTTGTCGGTGATAAAGAAATGGAAACCGGTGAAATTTCAATACGAACTCGAAGTGGTGAAGATTTAGGAACAATGTCGGTTGACGATTTTATTGCTAAATTATCGGATGAAGTGAAGACTCGTCGCTAAGCACTTTTTTGACTAAACACGCAACATTATTATTTAACCCAAGTAAGCTAAAAAATTAATGCTTACTTGGTCACAACGTTCTTTGGAGGAACATGGCTATTAAAGGTGGACAACGTGGCGGGCAAAAAGAGCCAGCACATCGTTTAAATGAGTTAATCACAGGTATTGCAGGCAATGAAGTTCGTTTGATTAAATATGACGGAGAGCCTGGTGGTATCGTCACATTAGATGAAGCAATGGATCAAGCTGAAGATGCAGGTGTAGATCTTGTAGAAATCAGCCCAACAGCAAAACCTCCTGTTCTTCGCGTTATGGATTACGGCAAGTTTATCTATGAAAAAGCGAAAGAACAGAAAGAGCAGCGTAAAAACCAGAAACAAATACAGGTTAAGGAAATTAAATTCCGTCCTGGAACAGATGAAGGCGATTATCAGGTCAAACTACGCAACCTGAAACGCTTTTTAGAAGGCGGCGACAAGGTCAAGGTAACATTACGTTTCCGTGGCCGTGAAATGGCCCACCAAGAACTTGGTCTTGAAATTTTAACTCGTGTTAAAAACGATTTAGAAGAATTGACTGTAGTCGAGTTTTTCCCTCGTAGAGCGGAAGGGCGTCAAATGGTGATGGTTCTAGCCCCTAAAAAATAGATAATACCCGGTTTGACAAGTAGCTAATTATTTCTTGAAATAATTAGCTCACCGCTATTATCTTTAAGCTGGTAAACAAGGCCTACAAGTAGAGTTCAATATCTTAGCTTAATTGCTAAGCGCTAAGAAACTCTCGCCTAGTTTACTTTAAATTTGGCATAACAATGCGGAGTTATTAACATGCCTAAAATGAAAACCAATAAAGGTGCTGCAAAGCGCTTTAAACCGACAGCCACAGGCTATAAATTTAAACAAGCCGGTCTTCGTCATATCTTGACTAAACGCCGTACTAAAGTTAAGCGTCATCTTCGTGCGAAATGCATGATTGCTGCTTCTGACATAAAGTCAGTTAAAAAACTTTTACGTCACGGTTAATAGGAGAGATAGAAAATGGCAAGAGTAAAACGTGGTGTACAAGCACGTGCACGTCACAAGAAGGTTCTAAAGCAAGCTAAAGGTTACTACGGTGCTCGTAGTCGCGTTTATCGCGTTGCTTTCCAAGCTGTAACTAAAGCTGGCCAATACGCATACCGTGACCGTCGTCAACGTAAGCGTCAATTCCGTCAACTTTGGATTGCTCGTATTAACGCGGCAGCTCGTCAAAATGGTTTATCTTACAGCCGTTTCATTAATGGTCTTAAAAAGGCTTCTATTGAAATCGATCGTAAGATCCTAGCTGACATCGCAGTATACGATAAAGCAGCTTTCACATTCTTAGTTGAAAAAGCACAAGCTTCTTTAGCATAAGTTTGAGATATTTGTATTGAGATAAGGACGCCCTAGGCGTCCTTTTCTTTTTTTAATCATTCTTACTTGTTCTTTAGTTCACTTTCAGCGTTTTAAAGTACTCACTAATCTTTAACCTTGAAATTAAACTAAATTCCTTCGTATTAATGGTTTAAAATAGTTAACTGTTAATTTTAGCGAATACTATTTTACTTCCTGTTGTAAATAGCAAAGATGATATTCGCTACAATTAGTTTAAATTTAATTTGAAGGTTTTATTATGAGTGTTGCTGAACAAATTTTAGCGGTAAATAATGATTTGCCTATCCGTACTGATATCGCTGTTCATAGTGGCAAGGTACGTTCTGTTTATTGGTTAACCCCTGCGGACAGCCAACGCCTAATTAAAGAAAAAAGCTATGATGTTGCACTCGATACACCGTTAGCCATCATGGTGATCAGTGACCGTATTTCAGCTTTTGATTGCATTTGGCATGGTGAAGGTGGCATGAAAGGTGTGCCAGGTAAAGGCGCAGCATTAAATGCCATTTCTAATCATTGGTTTAAATTATTTAAAGAGCAAGGCTTAGCTGATAGTCATATTCTTGATATACCACACCCTTTTGTGTGGATAGTACAAAAAGCTAAGCCGGTAATGATTGAAGCTATTTGTCGTCAATATATTACCGGTTCAATGTGGCGTTCGTACGCTAAGGGTGAACGAGAGTTTTGTGGTATTCAATTAGCCGATGGTCTTGAAAAAGATAGTAAATTACCAACATTGCTACAAACCCCGTCAACTAAAGGCATTTTACCGGGAATTCCTGGTGTGCCAGCGGTTGATGATGTCAATATTACTCGTCAGAATATTGTCGATAATTTTACTGCTTTTAACTTCAAAGCAATTGACGATATTGCCTTATATGAAAAGCTACTAACCGAAGGTTTTGATGTTATCTCAGCTGCGTTAGCTAAACTGGAGCAAATTTTTGTCGATACTAAGTTTGAGTTTGGTTATGTCAAAGACCGTAACGGCAATGACAAACTTATCTATATGGATGAAGTGGGCACACCTGATTCATCACGTATTTGGGATGGTGCGCAGTATAGATTGGGCAATATTGTTGAGAATTCGAAAGAAGGTTTCCGCCAACTATTGCTGAGTCACTTCCCAGATCCCGATATCTTATTAAATAAAGACCGCATGATTGAACGTGAAGCATTGGCCCGTGACAATGAGTTACCTGCAGCAGTGCTAATGTCATTATCTGAAACTTATCTTGCTATCGCTGAAAAAATTACCGGAAAAGCGATTGTTTTATCGAGTAACCCGAAGCAAGAGATCATTGATATTTTACGCACTGAATATCAGCTGATTGATTAGACACTAAAGACTAACCGTTACTGACTATAAACAGCCTCGCTATTGCGGGGCTTTTTTATATCGGTAATAAAATTGCTTTCTTTGGTTTATAAGCGGCTGCTCAAGTAAGCTGCTTTTATCATCTATTAATCGCTGCGCTCTTTTGATGCGACTGGATTGTCTTGCACCAATATCGCACTAATCTAGCGCTCAATTGCACTGTTATGGTGCTTTGCTGCGTTGGTTAATGCCTTGATTTGTGTGTAGGTTGTTGAATTTAATATTCTTTTTATTTTGGGTATAAATGGTGCTTAGTAATATTATAAATAATGAATTTTACAATTTAATTGATAACAAATGCACTAAAGGTGAGCGAATGAAATTAGTCACAGCAATTATTAAACCCTTCAAAATGGATGATGTTCGTGAAGCATTAAGTGAAATTGGCATTGATGGTATGACAGTAACAGAGGTGAAGGGTTTTGGTCGTCAAAAGGGCCATACTGAGCTTTATCGTGGTGCTGAGTATTCAGTTGATTTTCTGCCAAAAATTAAATTCGAAATTGCTGTGAAAGATGATTTTGCTGAACGAGTTGTGGAGACCATTATTAGCTCAGCCCATACTGGAAAAATTGGTGATGGCAAAATATTTGTTACTGATATTGAAAGTGTTATGCGTATTCGAACCGGTGAAGCAGATGATGATGCCATTTAATTAAGTACTGTTACTCGAAAACCGGCAATTTAATTCTGTACACTTAGCCTAAAAATTTTAATAGTGAATGTAAAATGAATAAAATATTAATCACACTGTTGGCGTTAACTTTTTCTCTGCCAAGTTTTGCTGCCGAGCCAGCGCTTAATGGTGCTAATACTGCTTGGATATTAACGGCTACCGCGTTGGTGCTATTAATGACCTTACCGGGTTTAGCCTTATTTTATGGCGGCTTAGTTCGTCGAAAAAATATCCTATCAATTTTAATGCAATGTTTTGCTATTGCTGGACTTTCATCCATTTTATGGTTCATTGTGGGTTACAGTTTAGCGTTTGGTGAAGGCAATGCTTGGATTGGTGATTTCAGTAAAGTGTTAATGGTAGGAATGACCAAAGAAACCCTTGCTGGTGATATTCCTGAAAGTTTATTTGTGCTTTTTCAAATGACCTTTGCGGTGATCACGCCTGCTTTAATTATTGGTGCTTATGCTGAAAGAATGAAGTTTTCTGCAGTTTTACTGTTTTCAGGTTTATGGCTACTCGTTGTTTATGCTCCCGTAACTCATTGGGTTTGGGGTGGTGGCTGGTTAGCACAAATGGGCGTATATGATTTTGCCGGTGGTATTGTTGTCCATATTACCGCCGGTGTTGCTGCATTAGTTGCTGCGGTAGTGTTAGGGCCTCGCCATGGTTTTCCACGAACGCCAATGTTGCCACATAACCTGACAATGACAGTAACCGGTGCGGGTATGCTCTGGGTTGGTTGGTTTGGTTTTAATGGTGGTAGTGCCTTGGCCGCTAATGGTGACGCCGCTATGGCAATGATAGTGACACATTTGTCTGCATCAGCAGGGGCATTGACTTGGGCGGCAATTGAGTGGAAAAAATTTGGTAAAGCCAGTGTTTTAGGTGCCGTTACTGGTATGGTTGCGGGCTTAGGTACTATTACGCCAGCATCAGGCTTTGTTGGACCTGGTGGCGCTTTAATTATTGGTGTTTCAGCCGGTATCGTTTGTTTTTACTCAACGGTTTATATTAAGCAAAAACTTAAAATTGATGACTCTTTAGATGTTTTTCCTGTCCATGGTATCGGCGGTATATTGGGAACTTTATTAGCCGGTGTTTTTGCCTCGACAGAGCTAGGTGCCTTTAGTGGTTTTGGCTATGCTGAAGGTATTAGTACTATGTTAGGGCAAGTTACTGTGCAGTTAATTGGTATCGGTTCAACTATTCTTTATACCGCGGTTGTCTCTTATTTGTTATTTAAATTAGTCGGCTTTATGACTAAAGGTTTACGGGTGTCAAAAGAGCAGGAAATTACCGGTTTAGATTTAATAGAGCATGATGAGGTGGGTTATAACCTATAGGCGCTAATACTATCTTTTAAACCTGTGTTTTGCGTAAAGAAAGGCTTCGATAATAGAAGCCTTTTTTATGTTTAACGTAATATACCCGTACCACTTCAAGATGCAACTTCAGCGCTAAGCTAGGCATTCTGATCAAGGCGCGATACGTCGATAATGGTCTCTCACTTATCAAGTACTGCAACGCAGGACTAATTTTCTAGCATAGCTCCCTGCGGGCAAGCCGATAACGAGTCATCTCCAGCGTTATTGATTTCGATAATAGAATAACTATTCTCGGCTCTGGCATCCTGCTTCGCTCTACCTTCACCACCCAGGGTTTCGTCTTCAATCAATGCCTTGGTGCTAACCCGTTATCGACTTGCTGAAATCTGCATTTTGAAGTGGAGCGGGTATAGGTTTTTGTCATTTTATTAATATTTAAGCCATCATAAGCTGAAAAATCACCTAGTTTTATAAAAGTAAAAATTACAGACATTAACTTTTTGTTGAAAAACGTAGATTTACCCTACTTTATCAGTAATTTTTTGTGTAAAATCATTCACCATTTTATTAATCGAAAAAGTCTAGCTAAAGGCCAAATTAGGCCGATGTTAATGCCCTATAGTTAAATACTAAGAAATATGGGCGCTTTGAACACGCTTTAGAGGAACTCATGAATTTAGACGATATTATATTGCAGGCAGAACAAGCTATTGCGGCGGCAACTGATCCTGTAGAACTTGACCAAGTTCGCGTTAACTTCTTAGGAAAAAAAGGTTTGTTCACTGAACAAATGAAAGGCCTGAGCAAGTTACCAAAAGAAGAAAAGCCCAAAGCGGGTCAAGTGATTAACATCGCTAAACAGCAGGTACAAAAGCTGCTAACTGAGCGTGGTGAGTTATTACGTGCCGAAGTTATCAAGCAACAACTTGCCGCAGAATCTATTGACGTTACATTACCCGGTCGTGGTGATGAATTAGGCGGTTTACATCCAGTGACGCGCACTATTGAGCGTATTGAAAGCTTTTTTGGTGATTTAGGTTTCTCTGTGAAACAAGGCCCTGAAGTTGAGGATGACTTTCATAACTTTGATGCCTTGAATATTCCTGAGCACCATCCAGCGCGTCAAGACCACGATACATTTTACTTTAATCCTAAATTGGTTTTACGTACACAAACCTCGGGTGTGCAAATTCGTACCATGGAAAAAGAACAACCACCTTTGCGTATCATCTCGCCAGGTAAAGTTTACCGTAATGACTACGACCAAACGCATACGCCAATGTTCCACCAAGTGGAAGGCTTAATGGTTGATAAAGACGTGAGTTTTACGCACTTAAAAGGGGTGTTGCATGACTTCTTACATCACTTTTTTGAAGAAGAAGTAGAAATTCGCTTCCGTCCATCGTATTTCCCATTTACAGAACCTTCTGCAGAAGTTGATATTATGGGTAAAAACGGCAAATGGTTAGAAGTATTGGGCTGTGGCATGGTGCATCCTAATGTACTGCGCAGTGTCGGCATTGATCCTGAAGTTTATACTGGTTTTGCCTTCGGTATGGGGGTTGAACGTTTAACCATGTTACGTTACGGCGTAAATGACTTACGTTCATTCTTTGAAAATGATCTTCGCTTCTTAAAACAGTTCAAGTAGGAAAGCCATATAATGAAATTTAGTGAATCTTGGTTACGTGAGTGGGTAAATCCTGCTATATCTTCAGATGAATTAGCCCATCAAATTACCATGGCTGGTCTTGAAGTAGACGCCGTTGAGCCTGTTGCAGGCGAATTTAGTGGTGTATTAATTGGTGAAGTGGTTGAATGTGGTCCGCACCCTGATGCAGACAAATTACAAGTAACAAAAATTAATTTAGGACCAGATTTTAATGACGGCGAGTTAGTCGATATTGTTTGTGGTGCTAAAAACTGTCGTTTAGGTTTAAAAGTTGCGGTTGCCACTGTTGGCGCGGTATTACCGGGCGACTTTAAAATTAAAAAAGCAAAACTTCGCGGTGTACCTTCACACGGTATGTTGTGTAGTGAGTCAGAAATCGGTTTAGCTGATAATTCTGATGGCATCATGGAATTAGCCAGTGATGCACCTATTGGTCAATGCGTAAGAGAATACCTTGATCTTAATGATGTTACCATCGACGTCGATTTAACCGCTAACCGTGGTGATTGTTTAGGCCTTAAAGGCTTAGCTCGTGAAGTTGGTGTATTGAATAGCTTAAGCGTTACAGAGCCAACTATCACCGCGGTTACGCCAACGATTGACGATACGGTAGCGATTACCTTATCAGCTGAAAAAGCCTGTCCGCGCTATTTAGGCCGGGTGATTAAAAATATTAACATCAATGCACAAACCCCATTATGGATGGTGGAAAAACTGCGTCGTTGTGGCACACGTGCAATTGACCCTGTGGTTGATGTCACGAACTATGTGCTTTTAGAGCAAGGTCATCCAATGCATGCCTTTGATTTAGCTGCGATTGATGGTGGCATTAATGTCCGTTTGGCGAATGACGCTGAAAAACTAACATTGCTAGATGGTAATGAAGTGACATTGTCGACCCAAACCTTAGTTATTGCTGACGATGCAAAAGCATTGGCCATGGCCGGTATTTTTGGCGGCTTAGCGTCAGGTGTTACTAGCGAATCTAAAGATATCTTTTTAGAAAGCGCTTTTTTTGCCCCTTTAGCTATTTTAGGTAAAGCACGTCAGTATGGTTTACATACCGATGCATCACACCGTTATGAGCGTGGAATTGATCCTCAGCTACAACGTGATGCCATGGAACGTGCGACACAATTATTACTTGAAATTGTTGGCGGTGAAGCCGGACCTATTGTTGAAGCTATGTCTGAAGAGCATGTTCCAGCTGAAAAAACAGTGGCCTTACGTCGTGCCAAATTAGATAGCCGTATTGGCCATCATATTGATGATGCAACAGTAACTAATATTCTAACGCGTTTAGGTTTTAGTGTTACTGAAGACGGTGTCGATGCAGAGAAAGTATGGACAGTCGTTGTACCTGCGTATCGTTTTGATATCAGTATTGAAGTTGATTTAATTGAAGAAGTCGCGCGTATTTTTGGTTACAACAATATTCCTAATGTTTCACCAAAAGCGACATTAGCGATGCGTGAGCAAAAAGAAGCACAGCTACCGGTAAGTAAGTTACGTAATGTTTTAGTTAATCGTGGTTACCAAGAAGCGATCACGTATAGCTTTGTTGACCCGAAAGTACAGGCGCAATTGCATCCTGGTCAAGCAACGATGACCTTACCACATCCTATTTCATCTGAAATGTCAGAAATGCGTATCAGTTTATGGACCGGCTTATTACAATCTGTAGCCTATAACCAAAACCGTCAACAAGGGCGAGTGCGCTTATTTGAAACCGGTTTACGTTTTATTCCTGATGAAAGTGCTGAGAATGGCGTTCGTCAAGATAATATGATCGCGGGTATTGTTAGCGGTCAACGTAGTGAAGAACATTGGGATATCGAAAAAGCAGCAACTGATTTTTACGATATTAAATCAGATGTTGAAGCTTTGCTTAGTCTAACAAGTAACGAAAGTGCTTTTGTTTTCTCAAAGGCGGAAGTTGATGCTTTACATCCAGGCCAAACGGCTGCCATTCACAAAAATGGTGTTTTAGTTGGTCACGTTGGTGCCTTACATCCTGAATTAGAAAGAAAATTAGGTTTAAATGGCCGAACATTAATTTTTGAACTTTTATTGACTGAAATTTGTACACAAAACATCCCGCAAGCACGCGACATATCTCGCTTTCCGGCCAATAGACGTGATATAGCTGTGGTTGTTGAAGAGCAAGTAAGTGCAAATAATGTCCTACAACTTATTGAAAAGGTTGGCGGAAATTATTTAGTTGATCTAAACTTGTTCGATGTATACCGAGGTAATGGTATTGAATCTGGTTTTAAGAGCTTAGCAATAGCAATGACATTGCAAGATAATAATAAAACCTTAGCAGAAAAGGATATCACTGACGTAGTTGACCGAGTGGTTGATACATTGAAAACTGAACTAAATGCATCTCTGAGGGATTAAATAATGGCGCTAACAAAAGCAGAAGTAGCAGAACATTTATTTGAAAAAGTTGGGCTGAGTAAGCGCGACGCAAAAGATATGGTTGAAGTGTTTTTCGAAGAAATTCGTGAAACGCTAGAAACAGGCGAGCAAGTAAAGTTGTCTGGTTTTGGTAATTTCGATCTTCGAGTTAAAAGTGAGCGTCCTGGACGCAATCCTAAAACCGGTGAAGATATTCCAATTTCAGCACGTAAAGTCGTAACCTTTCGTCCTGGGCAAAAACTTAAAAGTCGCGTCGAAGACGGCAATGGCGAATAAGTAAACCGTTCAGTTTTGCATTAGTGCTGTACTTGCATTAGTACTGTATAAAAAGGTTGCCTTGGCAACCTTTTTTGCTGTGCAATAAAAGCATGATTAATTTTTTTGTGCTAACTTTTTCTTGAAAGGGTATTTAACCACGCTGATGCTTAATGCTTTTAATATCAGAGCAGTAATAGCCAGTGTGCCACCAGTAGCAATAGCGTTTAGCTCAAGCGGAATGGCCATTGAGAAGTGCTCAGCAGTACCATTAGCAATTTCTCGGTCTAAATGCCAAATAAACAGATAAACATTGTCTAGATAATCGGATTGGCTTATCTGTGCTAAGTGGTTAGCGAGGTAGTCAACACGCAAAGATAAGCGTTCAATGAGTTCTCCTGTGCTAATAATAGCGGCTTCGCTATTGTCTTTGTAGCGTGTGATCATGGTCACTATGCTGCCATCAAAATGCTGTTGGGCTATCATTTCAAATTGATTTAATTGCGATTGAGCTTCAGCCAAATGACCTGCTAGGCGCTGCTGATATTGCTGCATAAACTCAGGTAACTGCACACCCAATATGAAAATAGCAGTAAAGAAACAGCGATCGATAATATTATTAATCAAGGCAAACATAAGAGCGAGTCACAGAATTAGAAGAATAGTTTCACGTTAGCACAACTACAAAAAAAGTTCATAGACAATGAGCTCTTCTTAACGGTGCCAGTGATGAAAAGTGAATATTTTTCAGACCTAATACGGTATCGATGTTAATATATTATGACATAAGTTCGCTGTATTTTTCCTAAACGTTAATTGGAATTTATCAACCCTATGCGCAGATCATCCCATCAGCCCGAGCAAGAAGTTACTACCTTTAATTGGCGTGTTGTTAAGCTATTAGTTCCCTATTTACTTGAGTTTAAAGCACGTATATTTTTTGCTTTAGCTTGCCTAGTACTGACCAAAGTTGCTAGCGTCTATTTACCTTTTATTCTTAAAGATATTGTTGATGTTTTAGATACTCAGCAAGAAAACCGCGTTTACTTAGTGCCGTTTGCTTTAGTGGGGGCTTATGGACTCGTTAGACTCACCATAGTTATATTTGCTGAAATTCGTGATACCTTGTTTGGACGTGTTACTGAACGAGCAATTCGTCGAATTGGCCTAAAAGTTTTTCAGCATCTGCATAAATTAGATTTAGATTTTCATTTAAATCGCCAAACTGGCGGTTTGTCACGCGATATTGATCGCGGGACTTCAGGCATTAATTTCTTAATGCGCTTTATGATTTTTAATATTATCCCAACGCTGATCGAAATTGTCATGGTGGTGGGGATTTTATTAGTGAATTATGGCATTTGGTTTGCGCTTATTACGCTATCTTCTATCGTGCTGTATATCGGGTATTCTGTTTATGCGACAGACTGGCGTACACGCTTTATACGTGAAGCGAATAAGGCTGACTCATCGAGTAATACCCGTGCTATTGATAGCTTACTGAATTATGAAACGGTTAAATATTTTACGAATGAAGCATATGAAGCCTCAGCTTATGATAACCAATTAGCTAGCTGGGAACAGGCAAAGATGAAGAATCGACTATCTTTATTTGCCTTAAATGGCGGCCAAGCACTGATTATTTCCTGCTCAATGACGGCGATGTTAGCACTTGCTGCTTATCAAGTAACTTATGAAAAAATGACTTTAGGTGACTTCGTATTGATTAATGCTTTCATGATGCAACTTTTTATCCCACTGAATTTTTTAGGTTTTGTTTATCGTGAAATCAAAGGCTCATTGGCCAATATTGAGCAGATGTTTGAATTGATGTTGAAGAAGCCCAAAGTAGAAGATGATGAACATGCTGATGTACTAAGTTTGTCTCAAGCAGAAATTAACTTTGAAGGTGTGTCGTTTGCTTATGATGTTAAACGTCCAATTATCAAAAATATATCATTCACTATTAAGTCTGGGCAAAAAGTGGCTGTAGTTGGTGAAAGCGGCTCAGGAAAATCAACTTTAGTTAAATTATTATTTAGATTTTACGATTGTGACAGTGGTCAAATAACCATTGATGGGCAAAATATTCGCCAAGTTACTCAACATTCCTTACGAAAAAATATTGGTATTGTGCCGCAAGATACCGTGTTGTTTAATGATACGCTGTTTGCCAATGTTCACTATGGTGAACCTAAAGCTGATGAAGTAAAAGTTAATAATGCTTTTAAAATGGCTCATTTATCAGATTTTGTCGCTAGACTACCTGATGGCATGGAAACTATTGTTGGCGAGCGTGGTTTAAAGCTCTCTGGCGGTGAAAAGCAGCGAGTAGCGATTGCTCGTACTATTTTAAAAAATCCGCGGATTTTAGTTTTTGATGAAGCAACATCTTCGCTTGATAGCCAATCAGAGCAAGCGATATTAACCGCGATAAAAGAAGTTGCTGAGCATAGAACCAGTTTAGTTATTGCCCATAGGTTATCAACTATAGTAGACGCTGATAATATCATGGTGATGCAGCAGGGTGAAATTGTTGAGCAGGGTACGCATAAGGGCTTATTAGCCAAAAAAGGCCATTATTTTACCATGTGGCAACTGCAGCAAAGTACTCAGAGTTAAAATAAACACTTGAATAAGAAGTAAACTAAACTAAGTCCATACTATGACAACAATACCTGAAATAGAACATACGAAACAATGGCTTGAACAAGTCATTATTGGTTTGAATTTTTGCCCATTCGCGAAGAAAGAATTTGTTAATCAAACCATTCACTATCATCTCAGCGCCCAAGAACAGCTAAAGTCAGCGTTAACTGAATTACTAGCACAATGCCATTACTTACAAGCTAACTCGGAAATAGAAACCAGTTTATTAATTTACCGTGATGGCTTTAGAAGCTTTAATCGTTTTTTAGATTTGGTTGATTACGCTAATGAACTTGTGGTTGAGCAGGGCTTTGAAGGTGTTTTTCAAATTGCGACTTTTCATCCTGAGTATTGCTTTGCCGATGCTAATTATGACGATGCTAGTAATTTTACTAATCGCTCACCTTACCCGACATTGCACTTAATTCGTGAACAAGGTATGGCAAGAGTCTTGAGTGTTTATAAAAACCCGCAAGCTATTCCCGATAATAATATTGCTTTAGCCGAGCAGAAAGGTGCTCAGTACTTCAAGAGCCTGTTGGCAAAAATTAAAAATAATAGCTAACTGATAAAAGAGTATTTTATCAAATTTTCACAACTTTCTTCTGCTTATTCACACACAGGTACAAATTACGATATACTGACGGCAATTAAGAGATGATAAACGTTGATAGCGCGTTTACGAATTAGGTAATATTTTTTGTGGAAAAAGATCCGGTTGTAAAAGTTGGTGGTAGTGTTGAAGAAGCGATTAAAGGTCAATACTCGCTTGATGTTACCGCGATATTAAAAGAAGCATGGCAAATCACTTTAAAGTCACGTATGGCAATTAATTTGGGCTTAGTAACTTGTTTGATCATCGGTATGTTGGTTTCTATGTTAGTGAGTAGTCAATTAGGTGGCATTGAAGTTGCCATTCAAGACCAACAATCGGCAACCTTGCTTAATATCATAGTGACGTTAGTGGTCTACCCATTCATTGTCGGAGTTGAAATGATGGGGGTTTTTCATTCTGTCGGCTTAAAAACACGGCCACAATTGATTTTTGCTTTTTTAAAGCGTGGTAGTTGGGTTGCTGTTTGTGCTTTATTAACGTCAACACTGGTGACTATTGGGCTAACCTTATTCTATTTACCTGGGATATTTTTAGCCGTGGCGTTATCGCTGGCCTTGCCTTTAATTGTTGAAAAGCAAATGTCGCCAATAAAAGCCATTTCGGTGAGCTTGCAAGCAACCCGTTTTCAGTGGTTTAAAATTTTTTCGCTTTATGCGGTCTTAGCCTTGGCCGTTGTGGTTTCTGCATTGCCGATAGCTGCGGCAGGCGGCTCTGAACTGGGCTTTGTTGCTATAGCTTTATTTATTTTTTGTTTAGCTTATATCGCGCCGATGTTTTATAACGTAAAAGGTATTTTATATCGGGAAATTTTTGGTTTACAAATGACAGCATCTGGTGATCAAACCAATACCATTACGGATACTTTTTCTGCTTAATGTATTTACTTTGCAGATTTTACTTAGTGAATGATACTGAAGATTATTGCTTAAGGAACTATTGGCTTGACAAGATTTAATAAACAGCATTTTTTAGGATTAATATTTCTTGCCTTATTAGGTATTGGTTTAATCGCTCCATTTACTTTTATAGCTATAGAAGAGCATATCGAGGATGAAACACCAGTAACGCCTAAAGTGACACCTAAAGTAGTAAAAAAAGTCGAACAGCCACTGCATGACGTTAAGTTGCCGAATTTTGCTAAAATTCGCGATGTAAAAGAGAAAAAGCGACAATTTTTTGCTTTTATAAAACCCGCCGTGTTTGCTGAAAATAATAGAATATTAACTCTACGTGTTGAAATTGAACGCTTAATTGCACAATTAACACTAGAGCAGCCGTTTAGTGAGCAAGATCTTGCGCTAGTTGACAGTTTAATTGAAAAATATAAAGTCAGTAAAAAGTTTTCACTTTTAAGACAACTGTATGAGTTACAGGTTAAAGTCGACATCATTCCACCAGCACTGATCTTAGTTCAAGCCGCTAACGAGTCAGCTTGGGGAACATCGCGATTTGCCCGTATTGGTTTGAACTTCTTTGGCGTTTGGTGTTACAAAAAAGGCTGTGGTATGGTGCCGGGCAGTCGTAATACCGGTGCTAAGCATGAAGTTGCGGCATACAGTTCTATAAAACAGGGTGTTGCACGTTATTTACATAATATTAATACCAATAGTGCCTACACGGTTTTTCGCACTATACGAAGCCAGTTACGAGAACAAAATCAACCATTAGCACCTGAAATTCTTGCCACAGGCTTAATTCCCTACTCTGAACGCGGTACCGATTATGTTTTGGAGTTAACCGAGATGATCCGTCATAACCGTAAGTATTTCACTATTCCAAATAAGTCATAGGCTTATTTTAATCGCTTTAAAGCTGATGAGATATCACTGATAAGCAAATAAATGCGCAAAGTGAAATGGTTAAAAGCTGTATTTATTTAGCGGTTCAATTTACATATAAAAAAGCTCATTAGTGTTTGCTAATGAGCTTTTAATTTTTCTACTGATTGCTGTTTTAACTTTTAAGCTGGCTTAAGGCGCTAACAACAATTGTGCTGTTATAGGTGTACCTTTACCATCGCACTTAGGGTGTTTTCATTATCTAAACCACTAATACCAAACTTATTATGCCAATATGAGTATTCGAAACCGACTTCAAAAAATTTGGCTTTACCAAAATATTTACCCACATCTAAGCGTATTTGCGGATTAAAATGAAAGTCAGCTTTATGATCGTCTGCAGCTGAAGACCAATCAATATAACCATCAATAATAATATCATGATTGCCAATAGCAATAGGATACCCCCATGCGGCTGTAAGTTGATAATCGTTGTCAGTATCGTCATTTTCAGCAAGGTAAACATTACTTTGTAAGTAGTCAAAACCTGAAACATCCCACGATGCACCCACGCCAACTAAGTAATTGTTAAAGCCAAAACCAAAGCCACCGCTGTTGCCAGTATCGTGCTCATAGGTTGTAGCAATATATAAATCGCTGATGGCACCAAATGCTAATTTTTCACCTGTTAGGTAACTAAGGCTTAAACGTGCAGAAATTTCACCGTAGGTTTCTTCATAACGAACATGGTTATCATCTTCACTGGCGGTAATGCGATCTAAAAAAAAGAACACATCGCCCCAGTTATGACCAGAGGCGTGCTCAAATGTAATTACGTTAACGTTATCGTTTTCATATACTTGATAATCGTTAGTATTATTTAGATAGCTGATGGAGTTGTCGCTCCATAATGTTTTAGCATTGACCGATCCGGTTAATACTATGCTTGTAAAAAGCACCGACTTACAAATTTTAGATGTGATAGACATTGATGTTTTCCCAGTAAATAAAAGTTTAAAAGCAAAAGTTAGGCAAAAAAAGCAAATTTTAATAAAAACAATATCGCTAAACATAATACACTGATATCAATTTTATTAAATTGGCCACTAAAAACTCGTACGGCTACGTAACTAATAAAACCAAAGGCAATACCATTGGCAATTGAAAATGTTAATGGCATGGTAATACAAATAATTGTCACTGGAACAGCTTCAGATAAATCGTCCCATTTAACATTTACCAAGCCTGCTAGCATTAATACCGCAACATAAAATAATGGTCCGGCTGTAGCATAAGCCGGTACCATGGCCGCTAATGGTGAAAACATTAATGATAATAAAAATAACACACCTACCGTAACGGCTGTTAAGCCAGTACGACCTCCAGCACTTACACCCGCAGTACTTTCAACATAACTAGTCGTAGTTGAGGTACCTAACATACTACCTGCCACAGTGGCGGTTGAATCGGCTAAAAGTGCTTTACCTAAACGAGGGAAATTGCCTTTTTCATCAAGTAAATTACCACGTTGTGCGACGGCTATTAGTGTGCCTGAAGTATCAAATAAATCGACAAAAAGAAAAGCAAATATCACCGAAAGCATACCGACTTCGAGTGCGCCGGCAATATCGAGTTGCATGAATGTCGGAGCAATAGAAGGCGGCAGAGAAACCAGACCTTGATATTGGATATCGCCAACAATAATGCCTAGTAGCGTGATAACTAAAATGGAAATCATCACCGCACCATTGACGCCTCTATTTGCCAAACCGACAATAAGAAACAGCCCGATTGCTGCGAAGATTGCGGGCATTGAAGTAATATCACCTAAAGTTAACAGCGTTGCTGGGCTATCAACAACAATACCGGCATTTTTTAAGGCGATAAACGCGAGAAATAAACCTATGCCTGCGGCGATACCAAAGCGTAATGAGTGCGGAATACTGTTAATTATCCATTCGCGTATATTGAATAAACTTAAAATAATAAAAATAAGCCCGGAAAAGAAAACGCCACCCAAGGCCACTTGCCAGGTATATCCCATGTCAAGTACTACCGTGTAGGTGAAAAAGGCGTTTAGCCCCATACCGGGCGCTAGAGCTATCGGATAGTTAGCAAGCAAGCCCATCACTAAACAACCAATGGCGGCCGCAATACAGGTAGCAACAAACACAGCGCCGTGATCCATGCCGGCATCGGCTAACATCGCGGGGTTGACAAAAATAATATAAGCCATGGTTAAAAAGGTGGTAAAACCGGCAATGATCTCTTGTTTCACCGTGGTTTTATGTTGTTGTAACTGAAATAACTTTTCGAGCATAACTAAGCCTTATTCAAAAATAAAATGCTAAAAGGGTGATAAATATATGGTGTTATTTAATTTCTACTACTTGTAGTAAGTCGGCAGAATTAACTTTAGAGTTATTACTTTCAAGCGCTGTTGCTTGACTAAAAATTTCCTGATCAAAAGCTGTGTCTCCACCATCAATAATACCAGAAGTCGCATTGATACTTTTAAAGTCAAAGAGTTCACTATCACATAAATGTGAAGGGACAACATTTTGCATCGCAGTAAACATTGACTCTATACGGCCAGGGTGGTTTTTATCCCAGTCTTGTAGCATAGCTTTGATATTTTGACGCTGTAGGTTTGGCTGAGAGCCACATAAGTTACAAGGAATAATAGGGAACTGTTTGAGCTGAGCATATTGAATAAGCTCTTGTTCTTTACAAAATGCTAATGGACGAATAACCACATGCTCACCATTGTCAGAGACTAACTTGGCCGGCATTGATTTGAGCTTACCACCGTAAAACATATTAAGCATTAACGTTTCAACCATATCGTCACGATGATGGCCTAGTGCTATTTTTGTTGCGCCTAGAGCCTTTGCCGCTTTGTATAACAATGCTCGGCGTAAACGTGAACATAAGCTACAGGTGGTTTTTCC
>TARA_R110002110_G_scaffold90974_2_pt1 | contig 41556 bp, 31 predicted proteins | sample TARA_R110002110 | Tara Oceans TARA_R110002110 (sample SAMEA4397330) | marine metagenome | biome: Polar Biome; feature: [SRF] surface water layer (ENVO:00010504); material: water (ENVO:00002006), including particulate matter (ENVO:01000060) such as... | depth 5 m | reverse complement strand
GCCCTCGTTGGGCTGCTTTTTACCCACAAATTTTCCTGAAGAGCCACCTTTCATTTCATGGGATTTTGTCCGCCTGAATGACAGGTCTCTGGAGATTGCCGAAAGGCTGAAGGCGGAAGGTGTCGATGTCGCCATACCGCTTTTTGAAGAAACTGTCGAATGGTCTGGCGCCATCAACTCTGTCCTCCTGAACAACCCTCGCATGTACGGGCAGTCCATCCTGTTTCGCGACAAGGCCCTGATGAAGCGCCGTGCGCAGCTCGGTGGTATCAGAGTCGGTATTTTCGAGGAAGCGCACGAGAAGGAAGACATCGTGCGTTTCATGAAACGCGTCAACCAGACCTTGCTCAAGCTCGATGGTGATCCGGACGACCCGATTCACGTCAAGGCCTTTGACAAGGCTGGCTGCCTCGGTCACCGGATGATCCGCAAGATAGAAGAGATCGACGCCATTCCGGCCGAGGAATATCCGCTGTTGATGGAGAGCCACCTGGATGGCTGGGAGTTTGCCGTTGAGGCCTGGATTCACGACGGCAAGATCAAGTTCCTCAATATTTCCGAGTACGTGACCCTGGGCTATTCGGTGTTCGTGCCCGCCACCGAACAGCTGGAAAGCTGGCGCAACGCAATCACCAGGCAGATTGAGTTGCTGATCAAGACCTTTGATATCCATTTCGGATTGATTCATCCGGAGTACTTCGTCACCGCTGACGGGGAGATGTACTTTGGAGAGGTTGCCTATCGGCCACCCGGGTTCAAGGCCTTCGAGTTGATTGAGCGGGCCTATGGCTTCAATGCCTACCAGGCGTCCATGCTGGTGTTCGACCCCAAGAGCAGCAAGGAGGAAGTAGACAATTTCTTCCCGCGTGAAGTGGTCGACGCCAAGGGCTACGCCGGCTGCTTCGGTGTCTATCCACGCCGTCGTGTGGTCAGCAAACTGGAAATGCCCAAGGAGTGTGTTGAGCACCCGTATTTCGAGTCCCACGAACTGGTCGCGCCGGCGGAGGAGACCGTTCCTGACCGGTCAGCCTTCGGTACACACTGGGGGCTGGTGTTTTTCTTTGGTGACGATCCCATCAAGATGCGGGACCTGCTCAAGGCCCAGGAGGATCTGGACTTCTACGTCTAGAGATATCCCGGCGGTCAGCGCAACTCGGCGCCAGCAGTCCACCATTGGGCGAGCTGCTGGTGCACCCGCGGGTCACTCAACAGGTCAAAGTGATTGCGTTCGTGAAACACGCGGCAGTGTTCAGGATTGACGTTCAGGCATCTGGAAGTGTCCCGGTGGTAGCCCACTGCGCTGTCGGTGCGCACCAGCATGTCCCCGAGCAGGACCCCCAGTGGATGGCGCTGGTGGGCGCCCAGCGTGGCGGCAATAAAATAGTAGTCAACGTCTTTCAGCAGGGGTACCAGCCTGCGTCGGTCCCTGCCCGGTCGGTCGGGATGCCAGCCCTGCCAGTCTTCCTCAAGCAGGTTGCCATAGCGCAGATCCTTGATGCCAGCGCTTCGATATTTTCCCAGAGCCAGTGGTCGCGTAAAAGGTGTTTGCTGTAGCGCCAGATCGAGGGCGTGACCCGCCCGTTCCAGCGGAGCGCCGTGATGCGGCGTTCCGAGGCAGGCGACCCGCCGCAGCTGTGCCAACCAGGGCAAATCGGCCTGCTCCGCGTACCAGCAGGCGCTGCGGATAACCAGTCCTCCCATGCTGTGCCCGACCAGGGACAGCGACTCTATTGCTACCGGCCAGGCCCGGAACAGGGTGTCCAGCAGTGCAGCCAGTTCGCGACCATTGCAGGAAATATGACGACCGCTGTTGTAGCGCAGATACAGCGGGGTGCAGCCGGTCGCTTGCTGCAGGCTGCTGCCGAGCGCAGGTGCCCCCGCGCGCGACCAGCCAAGCTCGGACATGCCGAGACCGTGCACCATAAGCACAACGTGATTGCCGGCGCGAGGAATGGCCGCCGCCAGCGCCTCCGGTTCCAGGCACAGGGCGGCCCCGTCACTCAGCACGGTCATGGGGAGGGCGAGCGGATTGGCGGTTGCTTCCAGATGGTCACCAAAGGCGCCGTTCAGGGCGGCTATTGCCCGCAATTCATTGGCCGGGACGGAGTGGTCGGCCAGAAGCGGGGCGGGCAGCAGCGCCAGGGAGCGCTCCACACCCTGGCGCAGAGTGGCATTCACGCCGCGGATTATCGCGTACACCGAAGCGGCAATGGGGCCCCGGGCAATAGCCTTGTGCACTCCCTCCACCGCGTTGGTGACGCCGGCCACGGCGTCAAATACCAGCCTTAGGCCGCCGCGAACAGTGCGAACGGAGGGCGCGCCCCGCTTTATCGGCTGTAGGCTCACGCGTCGTCCTCGCTGTCCGGACCGGGAGTTGGGTCCGCCAATTCGCCGAGGCAGGCAACACACAGGAGAGCGGGGCGGGGGCCGGCAGGGGCGCCAATGGCGGCGCGGCCGCCCCGGGCCAGAATGGTATTGCAGTACTCACAAACGCCGTTGCGGTTGAGCGTGATTTCCTGCCAGCCGATGATCGCCTCGGGCTCGACCGGATCTGGCGGCGCTATCCCCTCGGGTCCGGGAACCTGAGGCGCTGGCGTACGGCCCTGGACGGCACGGGCGATCCGGGCGCTGTCGCTGACCACATCCTCCACCAGATTAAAGGTATTCAGCAGTACATTGCGCACAACAGTGGATACGGAGAGACCCAGCTGCTCTGCGCGCCCGCGCAACTCTTCATCAAGGTGCTCGGGTATGCGCGCCTGCAGGACTTTCGGCTTGCGCTGTTTGCGCTTGTTGGCCGCCGGCTTGTGTGTTGTTGCCATGGCTTTTCCTGCTCTAGTGTATTACATAATGTGTAAACGTAGTTCAAATGTAATACAAAAGCAAGCGCGGCGACTGTTGCAAGCCGGCGGCTTTCCGCCGCTGGCGTTGCCGGCAACCAGGTACAGAGCAGAGCTTCTGGACAACACATTGACATACAGCCCTGTCAAGCCTGAAATCCATGCCGCTATTGCGCTAAGATTACGGATTGTCCGTCGGTTGCGCAGTTGAGGGAGAACAGATATGGAAGTGTTTGAGAAGCATGAGTCGGAAGTTCGCGGCTATATTCGATCCTTTCCGGTGGTCTTTGACAAGGCCATCGGCGCGGAACTGTTCGATGAAGACGGTAACCGCTATATCGATTTCTTCGCCGGCGCGGGCACCCTGAATTACGGCCACAATCCGGATGCCGCCGTCGAGGCCAGCATCAAGTACCTGCAGGACCGGCGTATTGCCCACGGCCTCGACAAGGCTACAGTGGCCAAGCAGAAGTTCATCGAGGTATTCGTCAAGTACATCCTTGAGCCGCGAGGCTACGATTACAAGATGCAGTTTACCGGTCCCACCGGTACCAACTGTACCGAAGCCGCCATGAAGCTCGCGCGCCAGGTCAAGGGGCGCGCCAATATCGTCGCGTTTACCAACGGTTACCATGGGCACACCATGGGCGCCCTTGCGGTGACGGGTAACGAAGCCTATCGCGACGCCTCCTACGGGTCACGGGGCGCAGTGTCGTTCATGCCCTTTGACGGCTTTCTGGGTCCCGATATCGATACCATCCATGTTTTCCGCCGCTATCTCGAGGATCACGGTTCCGGCATGGAAACACCGGCTGCGGTGATTGTGGAAACGGTGCAGGGAGAAGGCGGGATCAACGTCGCCTCCACGGAATGGCTGCAGAAGCTCGCCGCCCTGTGCAAGGAATTCGATATCCTGCTGATTATCGACGATATCCAGGTCGGTAACGGTCGCACCGGCAAGTTCTTCAGTTTCGAGGAAGCCGGTATAGAGCCGGATATGGTGTGCCTGTCCAAGTCCATTGGCGGCGGCAACCCGATGGCGGTGTTGCTGATGAAACCGGAAGCGGACGTCTGGTCACCGGGTGAGCATACCGGCACCTTCCGCGGCAACTCCCTGGCGTTTGTGGCGGCTACCGAGCTCATCAAGCAGTACTGGGCTGATGACAGCCTTACTGCCGAGGTGGCACGCAAATCCAGCATCATGATGGAGGCCTTGAACGGTTTGCGCGATGAGTTTCCCGCACTGAACTGCAAGGTGCGTGGCCGCGGCCTGGTGCTGGGTATAGAAACCCCCGTGGCCGGCTTTTCGGACAAAGTGGCTGCCTGCGCGTTCGAAAAGAAACTGGTGTGTGAGACCTGCGGCGCGGATAGTCAGGTCAACAAGCTCTTTGTGGCGCTCAATATCGAAGATGAGCTGTTGCACGAGGGGCTGGAGATATTCCGCGAGGCCTTCAGGGAAGTGGCGCGGGAGACGGTATAGGTCTCCGGCCGCCGCCGCGGTGCAGCCGCGGCGGGTATCAGCTCTGGCTGCTGAGCAATTTGCGGACTGCGGGGGCTGCGGCTATCTCGCCGCGATTGAGGAATGCCTCGTGGTGTTCTTCCACTTCTTCCAGATCGTATTCATAGTTTACCAACAGGCCTGCCGATTGCTGCAGTCCCTTTGGCGACACATCTCCGAGCCAGTTGATGCGGGCGATGCTGGCGCCGTTGCCCAGGTGAAAACGTGCCACCGGATCCAGCGGTGCGCTGCCGCGCTTTTCCTGCAGCAAATAACGGGCGCAGAGGCGCATGAGCAGCGGCTGTAGTTTCGCGCTCAGGCTGCTGTCCCGGTGCCAGTCGGGCGAGTCCAGCGCGGTGAGCAGTGCGGCTTCACTGGCGGCAAGCAGGGTTTGCTGTTCATCCACCAGTAGCCCGTTCAGCCATTTCCTGAAGCCCGGTATCGGCGAGAGGGTGGCAAATTCAGCCAGCTGCGGCATTTCCTCTTGCAGGCGCATGACGACCTGCTTGATCAGGAAATTCCCGAAACTGATGCCCCGGAGGCCTGGCTGGCAGTTGCTGATGGAGTAGAAAATCGCGGTTTTCAGGCGTTCCTGGTCAACTGCGCCTTTCTGAGGCGCGAGGATGCTCTGTACTGAACTGGAAACCGAGCCCACCAGCGCCACCTCGACAAAAATCAGTGGTTCATCCGGCAGAGCAGGGTGGAAGAAGCCAAAGCAGCGCCGGTCCTGGGCATCCAGGCGTCGGCGCAGGTCGTCCCAGCCCTGCATCTCGTGCACGGCCTCGTATTCGATCAGCTTCTCCAACACCGCGGCCGGAGACTCCCAGTCCAGGGTTCTGAGCTTGAGGAAGCCGGGGTTGAACCAGGAGCTGAGCAGGTGCTGCAGGTCGTCGTCGACGGCCCGCAGTGAATCGTCAGCGGGCACCAGAGCCAACAGGTCTTCGCGCATGTTGACCATGGTGCGGGTTCCTCTGGGTGCCATGTTGATGCGCCGGAACAGGGTCTGTCGCGGTGACTCCACGGCTCGGGCCAGTGCCCGGTAGGCTTCCAGGCTCAGTGTGTCGCGGTAGTCCTCCGCACAGCGGTTGATCAGCTCGGGGTCCGGGTTGTAGTCCGCAGCCAGGGTGTGGAAGAAGTCGGCTTTCTGTTCCTGGTTAAGCACGGCATAGGCGACTGCGACCTCATCTGCCAGGGCAATGCCCAGCGCCTCGCCCTTGTTGGAGTAAAGCTGGCTGCACAGCGCAGTGATGGTGTTCCTGTCGCGGGCGGAGCGGCGCAGCAGGTTCTTGCCGGCGTTGGCTACGGAGTTGAGCCAGCGATTGATGACCATGATCTATCCATTCGGGAAAACTGGCCCAAGATGTTACTTGGACAAGATGACCATGACCATACCACTCTGGGGGTGGAATCCGTGCCGTCGGCTGCGGCAAGCGGCCGTCGGTTGTCAGCCCGGCATCAGTCCAGCGCTTCGATCTGGAAGCCTTCGCACGCGGCGAGGTCGGAGTGTTCAAGCCGGGATTCCCGGGTGATTTCACGCAAGGCGGTACGCAGGCCTTCTTCCAGCACGGGGTGATAGAACGGCATTGCCAGGAGATCGGACGCAGTCAGTCCGCGATGAATCGCCAGAGCGACCAGGTGCGCCAGGTGTTCGGCCGCGGGGGCACACATTTCGGCGCCAAGAATACGGCCGCTGTCCCGTGCCGCATAGACCCGCAAAATGCCCTCGTTGCGTTGTGCGGTCAGCGCACGCCCTTGCGACGAGAAATCCACACCGCCGGTGGTGAATTCTCCCGGATCGAGATCGGCATGGCGCTGGCCAATGATTGCCACACCGGGAGACGAAAAGACCACGGCGAGTGGCGTGCGGCGTTCAAAGCAGGTTACCTCGGCGCTGACGGCGTTGATGCCGGCAATAAAGCCTTCATCCGCAGCCTCATGCAGCAAGCCGCGAGAGGCGTTGACATCGCCGGCAATAAAAATTGGCAGATCGGTGATTTGCATGGTTGTCGAATCAAACGGTGGCAGGCCGCGTTCGTCGAGTTCGAGCCCCAGCGCCGACAGACCGATGCCATCGAGATTGGGTTGCCGACCTATGGCAACCAGGACCTTTTCCACCTCCAGGTCGATGGGGCCAGCCTGTACTCGCACGCCATTGCGCGTGGCACTGAGTTCGACATCATGGCCTGTATTCAGGGTCATTTCCCGGCCCAGCGCAGTCCGCAGGCAATCGCTGACCACGGGATCGGAAATTCCCGCCAGTCGAGAACTATTGCTGAAGGCGTGCACTTCCACCCCGAGGCGAGCAAGTGCCTGGGCCATTTCCACACCCAGGGGTCCCAGGCCAATCACTGCCATCGACGATGGCAGTGTCTGTTGCTCGAAAAATGTATCGGTGGTCAGGAGTCGATCACCCAGGGTGCGCCAGGCATCAGGCACAACCGGATGCGATCCGGTGGCGATAATAATACTCTGCGCCTCGAACAGCTGATCGTGAACCTGCACCGTATTGGGCCCGACAAGGCGGGCTTTTCCCGCGATACTCCGCTCTCCCAGCGACTCGGTGGCCTTGAGCACTCCGGAGACAAAGCGATCACGCAAGCTGCGGACCCGCTGCAACACTGCGGGTATGTCGATCGATAAAGCGGCGCTGCCGCGAATACCGAAGGCTTCAGCCCTGTGCCGCGCGTGATAGGCATTGGCAGCCTCAATCAGGGCCTTGGAGGGCATGCAGCCAACCCGGGCGCAGGTGGTGCCGTATGGCCTTTCATTAACCAGCACGAAGCTGTCGGTCTTCTTCCTGACTTGACGGATCGCGGCCAGTCCTGCTGAACCGGCGCCGATAACGACGACATCGACAGGGGTATTCATCGGATTTCCCATAAACTACAGATACGCTTCGCAGCAAGCTTGAAGTCGCCACAGTCGCCAGATCGTGTCAATGGCGGGGCGTCACGGACCTGTGGAGGCCCGTTACGCTTGAGAGATGTGTCAGAGCTGCGACTTGAAGTAATTGAACGACTGCTTGAGGGTTTTGGCGACGTGCTCGACCTCGTCGACCATGGATTCCCAGGCGCTCTCGGAAGCTGACCTGAGCTCATCGAGCTTTGCTCTTGCCTGCTTGACTTCCTTGCGCAGTCTGACAATCTGCTCATCGTATTTTTTTTCGGCAGCGTCGCTGGCATTTTTCGCCTTGCGCTCCAGTTGATCGATCTCGTGGTTCATGTCGTCAATCTGCTGCTTCATCCGGGCAGCGTACTCATCTCGCTTCGACATCAGGTATCTCCTCTCGGGAACACAAAAAAGGGCAGGCACACCCCCGTATGACCTTCAGATCCATCTGGCATGTTAAACATACTCCTTGTCACCGACGCTACACAACAGCATTTGCCAGTTCCACAAGAGGACTGGAAGCCGGTTCAGAGCCCGAGGCGCTGCACTAGGGTGTCCCGCAGCCGGAATTTCTGCACCTTGGTCGAAGACATCGGCCACTCGCTGACAAATTCCACATGGCGGGGAACCTTGAATGAGGCGACCTGATCCCGGCAGAAGTCGATAATGTCGCCGGCATCGCATCGCGCACCGGGGTTCAGCTCGATGAAGGCGGCCACCACCTCCTGCAGACGCGGGTCCGGGACACCGACCACCTGCACAAACTTGACCGCAGGATGGGTCGAGAGGAAAGACTCGATTTCCAGGGCGGAGACGTTCTCCCCGCCCACCTTCAGGGTGTCCTTGAGCCGGCCGTGGTAACTGACCCGCCCCTGCTCATCCATGGCGCAGATGTCACCGGTGCGGAACCAGCCATCCGCGGTGAACGCTTTCGCGGTCGCCTCGGGGTCCTTGTAGTAGCCAGCGAATACCGAGTAGCCACGGATCAGCATCTCGCCGCGCTGACCCGGTGGGAGCGGCTTGCCGGAAGCCGGGTCCGCAACCTGCATCAGGGTGCCGCTCAGGGGCGGGCCGATGGTCTCCGCGCGAGTCTGGTCATCGTCGCGGAGATCGCTGTAGCAGGACAGGCCGGTGGCCTCGGTGAGGCCGTAGGCGCTGATATGCAGCGTGTGGGGGAGCAATTTCATGTTCTCCCGCAGCCGATCCGGCGGTGCCACGTTGTTGATCAGGCGGATCTGGCGCTTGTCCAGCTCGGCAAACAGCGGGTGGGTGGCAAGGTCCGACATGATGGTCGGAAACGCCGGATAGAGCACCGATGCGCGTTCATGCATGATCTGCCGCAGGGCCTGTTCCGGCTCAAAGTGGGCCGCGGTCATGTAGCTGCCGCCCGTCGCAAAGGTGGCCAGCATCGGCATGATGGAGGCCAGGTGGAAAAAGGGCAGCGGATTCCACTGGCGGTCGGCTGCGGTGAGGCCGAGGTGACTGGCGATCGAGAAGGCCTTGCGGGTCACCATTTCGTGGCTGAGCGGGCAGCCCTTCGGGTGGCTGGTGGTACCGGAGGTGTACATCATCAGGCAGGGACTGGCGAGCGTTACCCCGGCTCGAACACGTTGTGCCTGTTCCGCGGGCACCTGACGAGCAGTGGCGGCCAGTTCCCCGGTGTCCAGGTAGAACCGATGACCCGGTGGTCGGCGATCACCGGTGGTCAGGATGCGTCGCAACAGCGGCGCCGCAGCCAGGCTTTCCGCTGCGGACGCTTTGGGCTGCAGCTCCGGAAAAACCCCTGCCAGCAGGCCTGCATAGTCCGCGGGTTGATCGCTGTGCAGACGGGTAATCAGCACGCTGATGTCGGCATTGCCGATGACATAGGCCAGCTCGCTGGCCCGGTAGCGGGCGTTGAGAGCAACCGCCACTGCGCCCGACAACGCAATGCCGAACAGCCACTCCAGATAGTCCGGACAGTTCGGCATCAGCAGCCCGACATGATCGCCGGGTTTGATCCCTTCGCCCTGCAGCAATCTGGCCTTGTCGAAAGCGCTGTCGTACAGCTGCCGATAGGTCAGTGACGTCCCGGGGAAGGTTATCGCGGTGCTGTCGGGCCACCTCTGGGCGCTGCGCAGCAGCAGATCGCCCAGCGAGGTGGCCGTAATGCAGTCGGGGCTCATGACCCCGATTCCAGCGCCCCTGCCGCGAGGGCGTTGATTTTCTGGGTGTCGTGGTAGAAGGGTCTGATCTCGGTGATCAAACCGTCGCGAAGGCGCCAGATCTCGCAGATGGGCATGCTGAAAGCCTCGCCACTGGCCTTGCTCTGTCCGCTCATGTTCGCCAGCACCACGACGGTGTCGCCGTCGGCAATATACTCGTCGATGGTGACGGCGGTATTGGCGAAGGTCGTGAACACCCTGCGCACCAGCTGGTTAAAACCCTCGACCCCGGAGACCACACCGCCGAAGGGAAGCGAGCCAGCCTCGATAATCTGTACTTCGGGATGTAGCAAGCTGGCCACGGTTGTCATGTCTCCCTGCCGGGCGGCGCCCAGGAAGGTGCGGACAATGTCCTTGCTGCTGTCAGTCATGTCGGCTCCTGCCTGTTCGGGTACTCAGAATGACCTCGGCATGCCGTAGCTCTCGGCGATCATGTTCTTGGCCATCTCGTTGCTGATCGGCCCCAGGCGCAACAGCCTGGAGTCGCGCCAGTAGCGCTGCATGTCGGTTTCCGCGGAATAGCCCATGCCACCGAGGATCTGGATGCCCAGGTCGGCGGCCTTGCTGACGTAGTCCGAGCACAGCACCTTGGCCATGCCCGATTCGATCGCACTGGGTTTGTCTTCCGCCTGCAGGCGGGCGGTATGCAGGACCATGAGTTCACCCTGCTTCTGCCACATGGCCATGTCGGCAAGGTAGTGCTGCAGGATCTGGAACTGGCCGATGGGCTGGCCGAAGGCGTGACGGGACTGCATGTGGGCCACGGCGTCCTCGATCACGCCATCCAGCATGCCGAGGCAGGTGGCGGCATTGACCAGACGCTCGTTGTTCAGGGTCTTGGTGGACTGGTACCAGCCCCGATTGGGCTCGCCCAGCAACAGCTCGTCGGGGACAAATACCTCGTCCATCAATACGGTGCAGGAACTCATGGCGCGCATGCCGAGCTTCGGCAGGGGAGTCACCGTGATGCCCTTGCTGTTGCGCGGTACGAAGAAGATGGAGATGCCGTCGCTGCGCCTGGGGGCGTTCATGTCGGTGCGCGCCATCACCAGCAGGTAGTCAGCGACATCGGCGCCGGTGCTCCAGATCTTCTCGCCGTTCAGGAGCCAGCCGCCGTCGACCTTGTCGCCCCGGGTTTTCATGCCGCCGAGCAGGTCGGTGCCGCCGCCGGCCTCGGTGAAGCTCATCGCGGTCTTCAGTTCACCACTGGCGATACGGGGCAGGAACGCCTGCTTCTGGGCCTCGGAGCCGCAGAAGTTGACCGCCTTGGTACCGGAAAAGGACGTGACACCCCAGACCCAGCTCAGCCCCGCCGCGGTGCGGGAAAACTCCCGCGCAAACAGGGTCTGGTTGAGAATGGTACCACCCTGGCCACCGTATTCCTCGGGGACGCCGATGCCATGGGCGCCGAAATCCACCAGTTTGTCCCACAGTGCATGCGGGAAGACATGTTCCTGCTGTTCGAGCTGGCGGCACCAGTCCTTGGGGCATTCCTTGTCCACCCACTTGCGGGTGACATCGATAAACAACTGGTCTTCTTCCGACAGGTCCATGCTCATGCTCTGTAGTTCCGGGGCTGATGATTCGTGGGCCCCGATGATATTTGAACATTGTTCAAATATCTACCCTCTGCCGGACTCCGCCGCTGCCACATGCACGCTGGCCCGAGCCACGGAATCGGGATTCAGGGAGATGGAGTCGATGCCGCAGTGCACCAGGAATTCGGCAAACTCCGGATGGTCGGAGGGCGCCTGGCCGCAGATGCCGACCTTGCAGCCCTGCTCGTGGGCCACCCGGATCACCTGTTCGATCATCCGTTTCACCGCCTCGTCGCGGGCATCGAACAGGCTCTTGAGTACCGCGGAGTCGCGGTCGATGCCCAGTACCAACTGGGTCAGGTCATTGCTGCCGATGGAGAAGCCATCGAAGCGCCGGGCGAACTGGTCGGCGAGAATCACATTGGAGGGAATCTCGCACATGACATAGACCTTGAGGCCGGCGCTGCCGCGCTCAAGTCCTGCCTCCGCCATCGCTTCCAGTACCTGGTCCGCTTCCCCCGGAGTCCGGCAGAAAGGAATCATGACAATGATGTTGTCGAAGCCCATGTCCTCGCGGGCGCGACGAATCGCCTGGCACTCCAGCTGAAAGCCCTCCCGGTACAGGGGGTGGTAGTAGCGGGAGGCGCCGCGGAAACCGAGCATCGGATTCTCTTCTTCAAGTTCGAAGAATTCGCCTCCCAGCAGGCCGCGGTACTCGTTGGACTTGAAGTCCGACATGCGCACGATGACCGGGCGCGGATACTGGGAAGCGGCGATCTTGGCGACGGAGCGGGCCAGTGTGTCCACGAAGTAGTCGGTCGGTTGTGCAAAGCCGTGATGGAGGTCGGCAATGTGCTTTGCTACCTCCGGATCCTTGACCTTGTCCGGGTGTACCAGGGCCATGGGATGGACCCGGATCTGGCTGGAGATGATGAATTCGATCCGGGTCAGGCCGATCCCGGCGACGGGCAGTTGCCACCACTGCAGGGCGCCGTCCGGCAGCGCCGCGTTGATCATCAGTGCAGTTGTTGTCGCCGGCAGGTCCGCCAGGCTGATGGTCTCGCACTCGTAGGCGAGGCTGCCCTCATAGACTTTGCCGGTTGCACCGTCGGCACCGCTGATGGTGATCTCCATGTCGTCGTGCAGCAGCTCCGTGGCATTGCCGCAGCCGACAATGGCCGGCTTTTTCAATTCGCGACTGACGATGGCTGCGTGGCTGGTGGTGCCACCGCTGTTGGTAACAATGCCGGCGGCCCGGCGCATGATCGGTACCCAGTCCGGGTCGGTGCGCTCCGTAACCAGGATGGCGCCCTCGGGAAAATGTTCCACATCGTTCGGGGTCTCGACCACACAGACGGGACCGCAGGCTATGGCGCTGCCGACGCTGGAGCCCTCCAGCAGCACCTTGCCTTGCTCCGTCAGTTTGTAGCTCACCAGTACGCTGCGGTCTTTCTGTGATTCGATGGTTTCCGGTCGCGCCTGGACGATGAACAGCTGGCCACTATTGTCCTGCGCCCACTCGATATCCATGGGGCGCTTATAGTGGCGCTCGATGACCTGTGCCCAGCGCGCGAGCTGCAGCACATCGCTGTCCGACAGTACCCTGCTGCGTTGCTCGTCAGCGCTGGTGGGGACCGTCACGGTCGCCTCGGCGCGCCCGTGTTCACCCACATCCTCGTCGTCGGCCAGTGCATAGCGCATCTTGCAGAGCTTGCTGCCGACGGTGCTCTCGATCACCGGGTTCAATTCCGCTCGCTCCAGAAAGGGTTTGTAGGCCATGTAGCGGTCGGGGTTCACGGAGCCCTTGACCACGGTTTCCCCCAGGCCCCAGGCCGCGCTGATCAGCACGATATCCGGGAAGCCACTCTCGGTATCGAGGGTGAACATCACTCCCGCAGCCGCGGATTCCACCATCTGCTGCACCCCGACCGACAGGGCCACCTGGTCGTGGGCGAAACCCTGCTCCTCGCGATAGGCAATGGCGCGGTCAGTGTAGAGCGAGGCGTAGCACTCGCGACAGGCCTCCAGCAGGGCATCGGTGCCACGGATATTGAGAAAGCTCTCCTGCTGGCCGGCAAAGCTGGCCTGGGGCAGGTCCTCGGCAGTGGCGGAGCTGCGCACCGCCACCGGCATATCCGGGTGCTGCAGTTGCTCACACAGCGCCAGGTAGGCGCCGGTTATCTGCTCGCGCTGTTCGGCGGAAAAGGCGCCGGCGCGGATCAGGTCTCGGATCCTGTGCCCGGTGGCGGCCAGCGACTGCCGGCCCGCAGCCAGTTCCCCGAGGGCGTCGCTGATGGGCTGCTGCAGTTCGTTCGCAGTGAGATAGTCGCGGAAGGCCTGGGCGGTGGTTGCAAAACCATAGGGCACGGCGACCCCCTGCTCCGCGAGTTGCTGGTACATTTCCCCCAGGCTGGCGTTCTTGCCGCCGACCTCGGCGAGATGTTGCAGGCCGACTTCGTTGAACCACAGGATACATTTGCTGACGGACACGGATAACCTCCGGCGTTATGGGCTTGTGCCTCAAGCATAGCCCAACCGGCGTCGCCGACATTGTCCGGGATCAAGCGATTGCGCTTCCGCGCGGTCGGATCAGCGACAGGCCGCGGGCTCGCCGCAGTGGACGTCGGCGACTTCCTCGCCGGCGATCAGTGCCCGCACCCAGTCGACGGCCCTGACGCCGGCGGTTTCCCGGCTGTAGAGTTCGCTGTAACGGAGCAGGGTATGGAATTCACCGGCCGCGACATAGGTACCCAGGGAAGGGATATCCGCCTGCAACTCGGCGCGGTTGGCATCGAGTCCCGGCAGCAGTTCTGCCGGGTGGCCGAGCATCCGGTGGAAGTCCTCCTGGACCGCGTCATAGGCGTGGTCGAACTGGTGGAAGCACAGTGCTGGTGCGGCCCGGAAGGCGAGGCGGTAGAGGTCCGGTATGGTCAGGGTCGCAGCCGTCTGCTTGTCGGCGTTGTACCAGCCGGGCAGCGAGGCCAGCACGTTCCAGCGCTGCCACAGCAGGGTGGGGGGAGGCAGCCGGTAGCCGGCGCCGCCGCCGGCAAACTGTACCACGGCGGCATCCGGGTACTGGCGGGCGACGATGGCGGCAAATACCGGCGACGACAGGGCGCCGGCACTGCCCCCGGCCACCACGACGCGCTCCGGCGCGCTGAAGTGGGTAAACAGGTAGTCCAGCGCCGCCATGCTGTTGGCCCAGCCGCGGTGGTGGATGGTGAATTCGCTGCCATCAGGGCGGGTGTAGCTGGCCTCGGCGGCGCCGAGGTGGACGTCACCGGTACAGTAGGAGACAAATATCTGGGACCAGTCGAGGAAGGGATTTTCGGGGTTGTCCAGGGCAAAGGCGCCATCGTAGTGGCGGGGATCGTTGCCGGCCTCGGTGCTGGCGAAGGGGCGGTAACTGGGTTGGCCCGCAGCATCGCAGGTTGCTGCCGACCAGCAGGCGCCGCCACCGTTGAAAAAAAGCATAACCTTGTCCGGATCGGCCCTGCGCACGTGGAACTTGTAGGGGGTCCCGGTCGCGCACAGGGTCTCGCCGCCCGGTGTTATGGTCTCCCAATCTTCGCCTGCCGCCGTGGCAGCAAATGCCAGACCCGACAGGATCAATGCACTCAGCCCCTTGAGCCGGCTCATTCGTCGCTGCCGCCGCTGTCGACGGCGATGCAGTCCACCTCTGCCCTGGCGCCGAGGCCGAGGCCGGTACTGCCGAAGGCACTGCGGGCCGGGTAGGGTGGGGTGAAGAAGCTGCGGTAGACCTCGTTGAAAATACCCCACTCCGACATGTCTGCCAGCATCACGGTGCACTTCACGATGTCATTCATGCCCAGCCCGTGTGTCGCCAGTACCGCGGCGATATTCTCCATGGTCTGGCGGGCTTCCTCGCGAATGCCTCCCTGTACCAGCTCCATCGTGCCGGGTTTGACCCCCAGCTGCCCCGAGAGGTAGTAGGTACTGTCGACCCGCACGGCTTCGGAGAAGGGCAGGCTTGCGGGCAGCACGCCGCTGCCTCCCAGGTATTCCACTTCGCTGGCGGATGCCAGCGCTGCTGTCGCGGTGAGGGCGGCGGCAAATGCGGCGGTGCACAGACGGCTCGAAGAAAGGGACATTGTGTTATTCCTGTAGTCGATGGCAAGAGTGCCCGATGCCCGCGCGGTCTTGCGGGCATCGGCCTGAAGTGGCTGGACGACTCCTCAAAGGAACCGGTAGGAGACCTCGACACCGTAGGTGCGCGGGTCGCCGGGGAAGTTGGCGACGGTGCCGAGGAAATCGGAGGTCCAGGTCTGGTCATACTCCTTGTCGAGGATATTGCGCCCCCACAGGTAGATCGACCAGGATTCTGCTTCCAGACCGATACGCCCGTTCAGCAGCGAGTAGCTGTCCACTTCGCCCCAGACCAGGCTGCTGCCCGGGCGGGCGAAGGACACGTTGTCCTCGCTGGAATAGAAGCTGTCGCTGTAGGTCCAGTCGACCCGGGTGACCAGCTCCGCGTTCAGTGCTGCCAGCGGCAGGTTGTGCTGCACCGCCAGCGCAGAAGTCCACTCCGGCGCGTCGGGAAGCTTGTTGCCGGCCAGGTCGGCTCCCAGTCCCGCCGGGTTGCGCACGCTGGCGCCGCCGGGGAAGGAGTCGAACTCGGCGTCGTTGTAGCCAATCGCGGCCTGCAGCATCAGGTTGTTGGTCGGGTAGTAAGTGATTTCCGCCTCCAGCCCGCGGGAACTCACTTCAGCCGCGTTGCGGATGGTGATGGCGGAGGTGTTGTTGGCCAGCTGCACAAACTGGTTGAGCTGGTAGTCTTCGAATTCCATCTGGAAGGCCACCAGATTGTAGCGCAGGCGATTCTCGAGGGCGGTGCCCTTGAGGCCTATCTCCCAGGCCTCCACCGTTTCCTGGTCGAAAGCAATGCCATCGCTGAGCGCACTTTCGGACACGAAGTCGACGTTGAAGCCGCCGCTCTTGAAGGCCTCGGAATACTTCACATACAGGTTCGTGTCCTCCCCCAGCGCGTAGCTCAGGCTGATCATTGGGGAGAGGTCGTCGTAGTCGTTCTTTTCCTGGAAAGTGGCCACGGTCTGGCCATTGACGACGGGACCCACAGCCACCCCGAAGATGGCGGCGCCCGGCACCTGCAGGGGCACGGGGGAGAGGTCGACAATGTCACCGACCAGGTCGAAGTCGACTTCACGCTCCTCGTCGGTATAGCGCAGGCCAAAGCCCAGGGTCAGGCGCTCGGTGAGGTCGTAGGTGCCGTTGATGTAGGCCGCGTAGCTGCGGGTGTCGACATCGGCGAAGGTGCCTACCCCGGCGCCCGCGAAGGCGGCACCGAAGGGCGCCAGCGGCGGTGCCAGCCCCTGGAACACGATGCCGATATCCGGGCCAATGGTGACCTGGCGGCTGGAGACCGCTTTTTCGTCGTAAATGAACAGGCCGGCGACGTACTTCAGGCGCCCGCTGTCCGGCGAGAACAGCTGGAACTCCTGGGTGGTTTGCTCATAAGCGTCGGGATAATTCAGGAACAGCATATCGTTGAAGGAGTGATCGGTGTCCTGCTGGCGCTCGATGGAAGTGTCACGGTAGGCGGTGATCGAGGTCAGGTTGTAGTCGCTGCCCAGGTCGACATTGACCGTGGCGGACAGACCCCAGATCTCCCGCTCCTCGTTGTTGTCAAAGTTGTTGTCGATGTTGAAGCGGCCGGGCGACGCGGTGTTGGGGACACTGCCGGACCAGTCCGAAATTGCAGCCCCGAAAAAGGAGACGCGTTCGGATTCCAGGTAGTCGCCGGCGATATTGACGTCGTAGTGCTCGCCACCGAAGGCGAACTGGCCGCGCATGGAGGTGCCGTCGCGCTCATTGTGGCGGGTGCCGGTGGTGACGTTCTTGATATAGCCCTCGCGGTTGTGGTCAACGATGGAGAAGCGCGCCGCGGCATTGTCGCCCAGCGGCAGGTTGGCGATCGCCGACACGCGGTAGGAGTCATAGTTGCCCAGTTCCCCGGTGACCAGCAATTCCTGCTCTTGCGAGGGCTTCTTGGTGATCATGTTGATGGCGCCGGCAACCGTGTTCTTGCCGAACAGGGTGCCCTGGGGGCCGCGGGCGACTTCAATCCGTTCCAGGTCGAGGATATCGACATTCTGGGCGGGTGACTGGCCCATGTAGACGCCATCGACGTAGACACCGGCGCGGGTGTCGAAGCCGATGTTGCGGGTATTGGCTCCGACCCCGCGAATGCGCACTGCGGTGGTGCTGTCGTTGCCGCCGGAAATGCTCATGTTGGGGATGAACTCGGCGACTTCGCGCATCTGTCGCACGCCGGTTTTCATGATCGCTTCGCTGCCCATCACGGCGATGGATATGGGCACATCAGTCAGGCTCTCGGTACGTTTCTGGGCGGTGACCACCACTTCCTCGAGCATGCCGCCGGCGCGGTCCTGGGCGGTGGCATTGACTGACAGTACCAGCAGGGCAGCCAGGGTCAGGCGGTAGGTATTCAATGGAGTCTTCATAGTGTTCCCTTCGTATTGATTTTAATAATGCGGGCAGGCCGATAATACCGCGCCCGAGGTGGCTGTGGCTTGTTTATTCTTGCTATGCCGTTGCCGCCTGTCGGGCAGCTGGTATGATGGACGTTGACCAGTGATTGATCCCGTCGAGGGAGGACAGCCTGCAATGACAGATCCATGGCACAGCCGCGATGGCGCCGAGGTACTTGCGGATCTGGACAGCGATGTCCGCGGTTTGTCCGGGGAGGCAGCGTCCGGGCGCCTGCGTGACCACGGCCCGAATACCCTGCCGCAGCCGGCACGGCATGGCCTGCTGGTGCGCTTCCTGCTCCACTTCCACAATATCCTGATCTATGTGCTGCTTGGGGCTGCCGTGGTCACGGCGCTGCTGGGTCACTGGGTGGACACCGTAGTGATCCTGGCGGTGGTGGTGCTTAACGCGGTGATTGGCCTGGTGCAGGAAGGCAAGGCGGAAAAGGCCATGGATGCCATCCGCCACATGCTGGCGCCGACGGCCGCGGTTATTCGCGACGGCAAGCGCCAGACCGTGCCGGGGGAATCGCTGGTGCCGGGTGATATTGTCCTGCTCGAGTCCGGCGACAAGGTGCCGGCAGACCTGCGCCTGCTCAAGGCGCGTGGGCTTGCGATCCAGGAGGCGATTCTGACCGGCGAGTCGGTACCGGTGGAAAAAGAGATCGAACCGGTCGCCGCAGCCGCAGTTGTGGGGGACAGGTCCTGCATGGCCTTCAGTGGCACCCTGGTGACAGCCGGCCAGGGTCAGGGTGTGGTCGTGGTGACCGGCGCCGGAACCGAAATCGGCCGCATCAGCAGCATGCTCACCGAGGTGGATGTGCTGACCACGCCGCTGGTGCGGCAGATGGCGATATTCTCCCGCTGGCTCACCTTGTTCATTCTGGCCCTGGCGGGGCTGATTCTGGCCTTCGGGCACTTTGTCCAGGGCCAGGATTTCAGCCAGCTGTTCACCGCGGTGGTGGGGCTGTCCGTGGCGGCGATCCCCGAGGGCCTGCCGGCGGTGCTGACGGTGACGCTGGCCATCGGCGTGCAGGCCATGGCCCGCCAGCACGCCATTGTGCGCCGCCTGCCGGCGATAGAAACCCTGGGTTCGGTGTCGGTGATCTGCAGTGACAAGACCGGCACCCTCACCCGCAACGAGATGATGGTGGCGGCGGCGAGTGTCGTCGGCGCTGATTTTGTGGTGGAGGGCACCGGCTATGAGCCGGAGGGCGAGGTCCGGACCGACGGAGGGGATGTTGACCCGGAACGGCTGCAGACCCTGGTCCGGGTGGCCGCGCTCTGCAATGACGCGGCCCTGCACCGGCGCGAGGGTATCTGGGAGGCGGAGGGGGATCCCATGGAGGCGGCGCTACTGGCCTTTGCCGGCAAGCTCGGCCTCAACCAGGAAGAGACGCACGCCAGCTGGGTGCGCGCCGACCTGATACCGTTCGATACCCGGCACCGGTTCATGGCCACTCTCAACCACGACCATGAGCACCACGCCTGCGTGCACGTCAAGGGCGCTCCGGAAACCATTTTTGGTTTCTGCAGCGAGCAGCGGGTCGCCGATGGAACTACAGAATCCTTTGACCGCGATGCCTGGCACGATCGCGCGGAAGCACTGGCGCAGCAGGGGCAGCGTGTACTGGCGCTGGCGACGGTCGCCGTGCCGGAAGAAAAAACCGCGCTGGATTTCGACGATGTGGAAACCGGCCTGGTATTGGAGGGCCTGGTGGGGCTGATCGACCCGCCGCGGCCCGAGGCCATCGCTGCCGTGGCGGCCTGCGCCGGCGCCGGCATCAGGGTAAAAATGATTACCGGCGATCACGCCGGCACCGCCGCGGCCATTGGTCGCCAGATCGGCCTGGAAAATGCGGACCGGGTGCTGACCGGCGTCGAACTCGACGAACTGGACGATGCCGCCCTGGCTGCGCGGGTGCTGGACACCGATGTCTTCGCCCGCACCAGTCCCGAGCACAAGCTGCGCCTGGTCAAGGCCCTGCAGAGTCACGGCAAGGTGGTGGCCATGACCGGTGACGGCGTCAACGATGCCCCGGCTCTGAAGCGCGCCGATGCCGGTATCGCCATGGGCCTGGGGGGCAGCGAGGCGGCCAAGGAAGCCGCCGAGCTGGTGCTGGTGGACGACAACTTCGCCACCATTGTCGATGCGGTGCGCGCCGGTCGTACGGTCTACGACAACCTGAAAAAAGTCATCGGCTTCCTGCTGCCGGTCAACGGCGGCGAATCCCTGAGCCTGCTGCTGGCCATCCTGTTCGGCCTGACCCTGCCAATTACCGCGGCGCAGATCCTGTGGGTGAACATGGTCAGCTCGGTAGCCCTGGCGATGGCGCTGGCCTTCGAGCCCACCGAGCCCAGCACGCTCAAGCGACCGCCCCGGGACCCGGCCAGCCCGATCCTGTCGCGTGGCCTGGCGCTGCGCATCGCGCTGGTGTCGCTGCTGTTCTGCGCCGGTGTCTTTGGCCAGTTCTGGCTGGCGCTGGCCCAGGACCTGTCGCTGGAAACTGCCCGCACCATGGCGGTAAACACGCTGGTAGTAATGGAGATTTTCTATCTTTTCAGCGTTCGCTACGCCTATGGTACCTCCCTCAGCCTGGAGGGGGTGAAGGGGACCCGCGCGGTCTGGGTGGCGCTGTTGGTGGTGACGGGATTGCAGCTCGCCTTCACCTACCTGCCATGGCTGGCAATGTGGTTCGAGGCGCAGCCGCTGGGGCCGGCACAGTCAGCGCAGGTGCTCGCCGTGGGGGTCGCCATGTTGCTGCTGATGGAGGCGGGCAAGGCGGTGCAGCGCCGCCTTGCGGCTCCGGGCTAGTTGGGAAACGTGACCATCACCTTGGCGGAACGCTCCTTGTCCCGCGCGGTGGCGAAGGCCTCCATGAACTGGTCGAAGGTGTAGCGGTGGCTGATCATCGGTTCCACATCGAGTTTGCGGGCGATCAGTAACTCCAGCACGTCGTTGAATTCGGTCGGGTAGGCCAGCGAAGTGGTGAAGGTCATTTCCTTGGCCAGCGCGGTCTGGAAATCGACGGGCACGGGTTCATGGTGGACTGCGATTACCACCAGCTTCGAGTGCAGCGGCGCCATGGCGATGGCATCGGGGATGACCCGTGCAGCGCCGGAGACTTCGATGAACGTATCGGTATGTACCACGGGCCATCCGTAGAGGGTGCCCGCGCCATGAGCCTCGCCCAGGCTTTGGCGCACATCAACATTGGCGGGGTTCAGCGCGGCCTTCGCACCCAGGGTGCGTGCCCGCTCCAGGCGCTGTTCCGACATGTCGAAAACCACGATATCCTCAACCCCGCGCTGGCGCAGGAACAGTATCACGCCGAGACCGATCGGGCCGGCGCCGAACACGGCTACGCGACTGCCGGGTCCGACCCCGGCGCGGTTGACGCCGTGCAGGGCCACCGAGAGCGGTTCGGTCAGGGCAGCTTCTTCGAAGGTCAGGGAATCGGGGATGGGAAACACATGCTCGCCCGGGGCAACGTCCCTGACCAGCAGGAAGTCGGCAAAGCCTCCGGCACCACCGGAGCCGATCATGTTGGATTCAGAGGTGGGGTTGACCACGACCCTTTGCCCTTGTGCCAAGTGGGTCACGTTGTTGCCGATGGCAGCGATGGTGCCGGACAGCTCATGTCCCAGCGCCATGGGTGTGTCCGAGGGGCCCAGCATGCCACCGACCGCAGCGAAGCTGAGATCCGTTCCGCAAATGCCACAGGCGGCCAGACGGATCACGACATCATTGGGGTTGGGCACAGGGTCGGGAACGTCGTCGATGCGGAGATCGTCGGGTCCGTGCAGCATGATGGCTTTCATAACTATTCCTCATGAGCTCCCTGGGGGCATGTGAGTCAATATGTGTTGGTCGCAGGGCAAATACCACCGGGTGCTACGGCCGGGGCCGAACCCTGGCAACCTTTTTCGCAGCCGGTTCAACGTTTCAGCCCCGGACACTTTGGGCCGCAGCGGTTGCGAGAGTATGTTCAGGGAACAATAACGGAGTCAAAAACTTTGCAAGAACCTGAGCGACAAAGCCACCGCCTGCTGGCTACCATGTTGGCAGTGCTGATTCTGGCGGGCTGCGGGCAGCCGGGCACTTCGGAGCCTGAGGGGCTGGCAGAGCCTGCTCCTGCAGATGAGGTGCAAGTGGCGCCCAATGACCCACCGGCCCCCCGTTATCCCGAGCACATTGCGCTGTTTGGCGAACTGCACATTCACACCATGAACTCGCCCGATGCCTTCATGATGAATGTGCGCGTCGGGCCCGAGGAGGCCTATCGCTATGCCCGCGGGGAGGCCATAGCGCATGTTGGTGGCGGCAAAGTCCAGCTGGGCCAGCCGCTCGACTTTATTGCCATCACCGATCACTCCGAGTACATGGGTATCCTGCCGCAGCTGTTTGACCCGGACAGCGAGCTGGCCTCCCTCGAGGTGGCACAGGCGCTCACCTCGGGCGATGGCTCCCGGCGTCACGAAGCACTGCTGGGTGTATTGATGACCATGGGCGAGGGCAAGCCGATTCCGGACCTGGTCGAACCTGAATTGAGGTACGACATCTGGCAGCAGTATGTACAGCTGGCGGACCGCTTCTATCGTCCTGGTGAGTTCAGCACGCTGGTAGGGTATGAATGGACCTCCGCCGGTGGCATGGACGAGGTCAACCTGCATCGCAACGTGATCTTCCGCAGCAGCAAGGTGCCCGACAAGCCCTTCTCCAGCTTTGACAGTGTCGATCCCCGGGACCTGTGGCAGTGGCTGGACGAGCAGCGCTCACTGGGGATCGAGGGACTGGCGATCTCGCACAATTCCAACCTCAGCAATGGCCTGATGTTCCCGGATGCCGTCGCCTTTGATGGTGAGCCGCTCGATGCAGGGTATGCCGAACTGCGCCAGCGCAACGAACCGCTGGCGGAGATCACCCAGATCAAGGGCAGCTCCGAAACCCATCCACTGCTGTCTCCCAACGACGAGTGGGCCGGCTTCGAGATCCTGGGGGATCTGCTCGGCGGGCGCGGCACCGAAGGCAAGGTCCAGGGGAGCTATATCCGCGATGCCTGGCTGACAGGGTTGCAGCTGGAGGCCGCCACCGGCTTCAACCCCTACCGCTTCGGTGTCATCGCCGCCAGCGATGGCCACAACGCCACCTCGCCCGTGGAGGAAGACAACTATCACGGCAAGATCGGTGTGGCCGACGGCACACCGGAGCAGCGCCGCGGCGGCAGTTTCATCAATGTGGAGCACGTCAAGTACAGCGCCTCGGGACTGGCGGGTGTCTGGGCCGAGAGCAATACCCGCGAGGCGATCTTCGACGCCCTGGCGCGGCGCGAGGTATTCGGAACCAGTGGCCCCAGGATCAAGGTGCGGTTCTTTGGCGGCTGGGGGTGGCCGGAGAATATCCTCGAGCGACATGATGCCGTCAGCCTGGCCTATGCGAAGGGCGTGCCGATGGGCGCGGACCTGCCCGACCGCGCCGGCGCGAACACGGCACCGCAGTTTCTGGTCTGGGCGATGAAAGATGCGGCCAGTGCCTGGTTGCAGAGAGTACAGGTGGTCAAGGGCTGGGTCGAAGCAGGCGAAAAGCGGGAGCGGGTGTATGACGTCGCCTGTTCCGATGGTCTGGAGCCGGATGCCGTCTCCCACCGCTGCCCGGACAATGGCGCCCAGGTCTCACTGACTACCTGTGACATTTCTCGCGACAAGGGCGCCACGCAGCTGCAGACCCTGTGGCATGACCCTGATTTCAACCCTGCACTGGCGGCGTTCTACTATGTGCGCGTGCTGGAGAATCCGACCTGCCGCTGGAGTACCTGGGACAGTCTGCGGAACGGCTTGCCGCTTTCGGAGTCGGTGCCCCCGACCTTGCAGGAGCGAGCCTATACTTCTCCTATCTGGTATCGGCCGCAGGGATGAAGGCATTCCGCGGCACCATCTGTGGCAAAAGGCGGGGGCGAACATGAATGATATGGCACTGGTGCGACTGCCCTCCGAAGAGGAGGTCACCGCTTTCTGGGAGGACGGGGTAGTATGCCTGCGCGGTGTCCTGGACCCGGTGTTTGTTCTGGGCATGGCCCCCGCGGTCGACCGTCTGGTGCGGGAGTCGATCGGCGGCACCATGTATGACATGTCTGCGATGGGAGCGGAGATCGCCAGCACTGGCGGCGATGTGCTTACCGGTGGGCGTCAGGGTCGGGGCCGTTTCGTGTCCGGCACTGATCACTGGCGCGTCGATGCGGACTGTCGCGCCTTTGCCCTGAACCCGTCAATCGGCGAGATCGTTGCGCGCCTGTTGCGCTCGCACAAGGTCAACCTGTGGGAGGACAGTGTGCTGGTGAAAGAGCCGGATACGGCGGAGCGCACCGCGTGGCACCAGGACCTGTCCTATTTTCATGTCAGCGGCGAGCAGGTCTGCACCACCTGGATTCCGCTCGATGTCGCCGATGCCGAGACCGGGGCCATGAGCTTTGTGCGCGGCTCCCATCGCTGGCAGGGCCAGTACCGGCCCAACTGGTTCGTCTCCAACTTGCCGATGCCGGGCACGGAGGGTGAGGTGATTCCGGACATCGAGGCGCTCGCGGCGGCCGGGGAGGTGCAGCTGTTGCGGTTTGACCTCGGCCCCGGTGACATGACGGTACATCACTCCCGCACCCTGCACGCCGCCGGCGGCAATCTGAGCCCTGACCGCAGGCGCCGCGCCATCAGCCTGCGCTATTGCGGCGCTGACGCTGTCTATCACTTCCGGCCGGGTGCGCCCCGCAAACCCCACCATGAGTTCGTTCGCGAGGGCGATATCCTCGACAGTCCCGATTGCCCGGTAGTGTGGCCTGCCTGAAGAAATTCCGCTGCCGCCCGGCTCGCGTGCTCGCGCCAATCAGTCCAGTTTGCAGATGTTCACCGGCAGGGCGCTCATCCGCGGCATGGCATTGATGGCCTGGCGCTGGCTGACGCTGCTGGTCAGCAGGTTGACCGAGACGCCGTCCCGGTCGGGATCGACGCGCCCGGGCAGGCCGCCGAAACCATGGGTGATCGAGATGACGCCGCGGCGCAGGTTCTCGTCCACCCTGGCCACCGTTTCCAGGCGCCCCCAGGGCGACTCGACGGCCACCCGGTCCCCTTCGCGCAGGTTCTCCGCGCGCATGTCTTCGGGATTCATCCACGCCGGATTGCCGGGCAGACGCCGGCGGATGGCGGGCAGGTCCCGGCAGGCCGAGTTGAGTGCGTCCCGTTCCCGTCTGGCCGCCAGCCGATAGGCGTACCCGGGTGCGCTGTGGTCGCCGTCCAGGGCTGCCGCGAGCTCCGCGGCCACATCCGGCGGCATGGTGGTAAAGCGGTGCGGTGAGTCGGGGTCGCCCGGTTCGACCAGTACCGGTGGCCCCGCCAGTACCAGGCCGTGAGGGTGTCGGGCGATGTCCTCCAGCGATACCGGGCAGTGCTGCGCGGCAATACGCAACAGCTCATCGGTGGTCGGCGCTGTCGTCATGTCCAGCGCTTGCCCCCAGTACTGCAGCTGCAGGCCAAGGCGCTTGGCGAGGCCCCAGAAGTAGTACCAGTCATCCCGCAGTTCCGAGTCGGGCGGCGGCGACACCAGCGCGGGGGTGTAGCGTGTGAAAGGTTCCGGGAACAGCAGTGATTCGTAGATAAACATAGGCAGGTCCGGGCGCTCATACTGTAGCGTAGGCGGCAGTACATAGTGGGATAGTTCGGCGCTGGCCGTCATCCGGTGATCGATGGTCACCAGCAGCTCCAGGCTGGTCAGGGCCTGCACTGTGCGCGACAGATCGGGCATCGCCAGGGCAGGATTGCCGCCATGCACGAACAGTGCTCTGAGCTGCTCGGGACCAGGCTCGAGTATTTCATCCAGCAGCGAACCCGTGGGCAGTTCGCCGTCCAGCAGGCCGAACTGGAAACGGCTCTGGTAGCCCTGCTCCCACCAGCGCGCTGCCGGCATCACCTCGGCCTTGCGCGGCCAGCGCGGTAGCAGGGCGCCGGGATTGGGGACCTCCTCCCCGGCGCGGATGAAGCGGCCACAGACAACATTCAGCAGCTCCACCAGGTGTTCGGCGAGGTTGGAGTGGGGCGACATGTCGGGGCCGGTTGCGCTGGTGGCGGCGCCGCGGCGGCTCTGTTTGGCAAACAGCTCGGTGGCCGCGACAATGTGCCCGGCGGGAACATCCGTACGCTGGGCCACGTGTTCCAGGGTGAAGGGCTGCAGTTGCTCCCGGAGTGTTTCCAGATCTCCCACGTACTGTGCGCAGAACGCCTGGTCGTGCCAGCCGCGCTCGAGGATCAGCCGCAGCATCCCCGCCAGCAGCACCGCATCTTCACCCGGCAGGGGCTGCAGGAAGATATCCGCTGCGCGGGCGGTTTCGGTTCGTCTGGGATCGATCACGATCAGTTTCATGCCCCGTGCCTGCGCCTGCTTGAGGCGCTTGGCCGGGTTGCGCGTGTCGAAGCCTACCGTGGACACCGAAACGAGCGGGTTGCCGCCAACGATGAGGAACACCTCGCCGCGGTGAAACGGATCGCGGCCCGCGGGCCAGATGCCGAGCCGCCCTGCGGTCACGTACTTGGCGGATTGGTCGATGGTGACGGTCGAGAAAGCCTTGGGTGAGCCGAGGGCCCGCAGCCAGTCGTTCAGCATCATCAGCGAAGAGGAGGTGAAGAATGCGCCGCCACCCTTGTAGCCACCGATGGCGCCGGGGCCGTGTTGCTGGCGAATGCCCGTCAATCGTTCGGCGATTTCGTCCAGCGCCTGCTCGATGCCAATGGCAACAAAACTCCCGTCGGGTTGCCGCTTCTGTGGGCGCAGGATCCGCTCGGAACTGTTGTGCGCTTCCGGCGCCTGCATCCCCTTGAAGCAGGCATAGCCCAGGGTGAATGGGTCCTCCTGATCCGGCTCTACTTTGCTGATACGACCATCTTCATCGCGGCTGACCCGTACCCCGCAGTGGCCCATGCAAAGTCGGCAAAAGGAGTGATGAGTCTGTCTGGTCATTATTATCAGCCTCTGTTGGGTCAAGGGGTTACTGCGGTAGCTGCCCCCCCGGCGGCTGCCGCGACCAGTATCGGACCGCTCCGCAGCAGTGGCAGCGATAGCAGGGCTACAGCGCTGAAGAGGATGAACAGCAACAGCAGTTGCCGGTAGTTCCCGGTCAGGTCGAACAGAAATCCCGCCAGCACAGGAGACAGAGAAGAGGCGCCTACTGCGAACAGGGTCATGGCACCCATCACCGTGCCATACTCCCGCAGCGCGTAGAGGCGACCGATCAGGGCGCCCCAGAACGGCATGAAGCCGCCACCGCTGATCGCCACCATGCCGGTTGCGAGCAGCAGTCCGGTATAGGTGCTCGCATCGCGAAACAGGGCCAGCGCCAGGATGTTGGTTAGCAGTAAGCCCGCGAACACGATGCGGATATCCATGCGATCACAGCAGCGACCAATCAGCGGGCTGAATACCATGCCGACCAGGGCGTAGAGGGAGATGAGCCAGGCTGCCTGGTCGCGGCTGGCGCCAATGTCGGTGGCGAAGAACGCCAGGTTGCTCAGCACGGTCGTGAACATGGCGACCATGACCCCAATCCCGAAACCCGCGAGCCAGAAGCTGCGGTCCTTGAGTACCCAGGTGAAATGACCGTCCTGGCGCGTGCCTGCGGCGGTCGCGGTTGCCGGGTCATGCAGGGGCCGATCACCGTCCGGGCCCAGCCCCAGCACTTCCGGTCGATCCACGATCGTGCGCCAGCTCAACAGCGGGATTACCAGAACCACGAACAGACCCATGCCGCGAATGGCGAGGCGCCAGTCGAAGGTCTCGATCAGCAGCGTCATCAGTGGTGGGAACAGAAAACCGCCCAACTGGGTGCCCAGGGCGGCAATGCCGATGGCCAGGCCTCGTTGGCGCAGGAACCAGCGCGACAGCAGCAGCGGCGCGAACAGCATGCTCAGGACAACGGTACCCGCCGCCACCAGCACTGCGTAGCTCGCCACGAAGCCCCATACGTTCGGGGTGAAGGACATGGCGACGAAGCCGGAGCCCAGCGCCAGGGCCGCGCCGGCGACAATGCTTCTGATGGAGTGCCGATCCAGCCATGCTCCCATTTTTGGCGCCAGCAGGCCCGTGGTAATGCTGCTGCCGGTGAGGCCGAGCATGACTGCCGCCCGTCCCGAGGAGAATTCCCTTGCCACTTCCCCGGCGAGAATGCTGTACAGGTAGATGGTCATGCCGGCGGCTACGGCCTGTACCAGCAGGCAAATGCCTACCAGGTACCAACCGTAGAAAATGGGTGATGCCTTGGCGCGGGAATTATTGGTCATTATCTTTTTATTGTGAGCCCAATCCCGGCGTACCACAAGACTATACGGCTGTGGTCCGGGCCGCGCGGGCTGCAACGCCCGTGTCTGCCCTTTCCCGATGAAGTCGGGTTTCAGAGCTGATAGCGCAGTTTCAGCCAGCCCTGGCGGCCCGGTTCATTGACCCGGATGGCTTCCGGGTTGAAAGGATCGGCGTTGCCGGCGTTGACATGGTAGGCGTAGGCGCGGTCGAACAGGTTCTCAATCCCGGCCTCCAGGACCAGGCTGGCACTGAGATTCCAGTGGCCGTACAGGTGCAGGACACCGAAGCCCGGAGTGGGAGCATCGACATCCACCGCCGGGTTGAAATTGCTCTGGCTGGCCGAGGCCACCCACTCGGCTCCCAGTGCCCAGTTGCCGCGCTGGTAATCGAGGTTCAGGCGCGCTTCCAGCGGCGCGATCTGGGCCAGGTCGCCGTTGTCGCCATGGCCGCGGGTCCAGGCGAGGCCCAGGCGGGTGCGCAGGTGCTCGCTGACCACCAGGCTGGCGTCGATCTCGCTGCCAAACAGGGTGGCATCGCTGTTGCGGTACAGGTCTGCGCTGCCGGCCCGGTAGCGTTCGATATGGTCGTCCACCGCATCGACGAATACGGTGGCGCTCCATTCCAGGCGACCATGGTCTCGCACCAGGGTCAGGTCCAGCTGTTGGTGGATCTCCGGATCCAGGTCGGGATTGCCGACCCAGAAATTGCCACCGGCGCTGCGGGCCATCCACTGTTCGGAACTGTCCGGCGTGCGCACCGAGCGGCTGAGGTTGGCGCTGAACAGGGTTGCCGGGTCGATCTGCCGGTCCCAGCCCAGCACCGCGCTGAGCCCCAGGTGATCGTTGCGGGTGTCAGTGGTGTTGTAGAACTGCTGATAGAGGCGCGCCGGGGTGGCGCTACCCATCATGCCGGCGCTCAGGCTTGCATCCTCTGCCCGGGAGTCATGCTGGTCGAGGCGGAGGCCCAGGCGCAGTGTATCTTGGGCATTGAGGCGGTGATCCAGCTCCGCAAACAGTCCCGCCTGACGCTGCTGGGCATCGGGCCACATGCGTGCCACCAGCATGTCGTAGTCGCGGTCCTTGCCCTGGTCCATGTACAGGTCGGCGTTGCGGTCGTTGGCGCGGTAGTCGACGCCTGCTCGCCATTCGCTATTCCGGGTGAGGAAGGTGGCCAGGAGGCGACCGCCCCAGGTCGTGGAGGAGGAGGGTGCCGCCATGCCGGCGGGCTGGGTGTTGCGCTCGCGTACGGTATAGTTGTCCATCAGGTGGTCTACATCGCTGTAGTACAGGGTCAGCTCCACCTCGTCCGCGGCCCCCAGGGCCTGCTGCACCCACTTCACACTGGTACTGGCGGAATCGGCGAAAACTGCGTCCATGCCATTGCCCGCGTACCAGACATCGTCTTCGTCCGCGCGCTCGTGACTGAGTTCCAGCCAGGTGCCAGGCCGGAGGTCGATTCCGGCCACCAGGCCCAGGGTCCGGGAGTCGAAGGCCGAAGCGACCCGGTCGCCATCCCCGTCCCGGTAGTTGTCGGAGTGCTTGCTGGCGCCAAACAGGCGTACATAGCCGCGTTCGTTACCGGCGGCGACATCCGCCGCCAGACTTTTCAGGTCCGAGTTGCCGGTATAGCCGGTGGTGATCGACCCGGCCAGACCACTGTCGTTCAACTCCGGACGCAGGTGTTCGAACAGGAGCGTCCCGCCACTGCCACCGGCGCCGTAAATCACTGAGCGGTGGCCCTTGATCACGGAAACCGAGTCGAAGCTGTCGACCCCGACATAGGTGCTGGGCGGATCCATGCGCCCGGGACAGGCACCGTAACTGAAGGCACCGTTGGCAATCACGTTGAGATTGCTCTGGCTCTGGCCGCGGATGATCGGGTCGAAGCCGCGGCCGCCCCGGCGCAGTGCGGTCATGCCGGTCACCGAGCGCAGCAGTTCACCGGCATCGTGGGTGGGGCGTGTTACCGGCGCCTCGCTCAGCAGCTGGCCCGAGCGCGGTTCCGCGCGGGCGGTGACTTCCACCAGTTCGATGGCGAGGTCATGGCCCGTGCTCAGGGGACTGATGACAGCAAGAATCGCTGCCGCCATGGCTCCGGGTATCCGTTTGCTTCGCTCCACAGGGTCGGTCTCTCTTTGCGCTGACAGGCTGCGCATTATAGGGAGCCACGAGCGCGCCGGGATGTGACAAATTGGCGCACCTCTCACCCAAATGAGGGAGGACAGTCCTGCTCCGGGCAGGCACTATAAGCGGACGATAAAAATGGAGTATTTGCCAATGGTGTTGCCTCTCGCGCCCCAGCTGTCCCCGATTACCGAAAGTCGCGACACTATTGCGGTTTACCTGCAGGAACTGAACACCGCCGCCCTCATCATGTCCATCGTGCACATGACCGGGGACACCGGTATCCTCCAGCAACTGCCCGGTCCGCGCACCCTGGATGTGGTGGCTGCGGGAGCCGAGGCCGGAGAGGAATTGCTCGAAGGGGGCTATACCGCTGCCCAGGTGGAGTTTGTGCGCGAGCAGGCGCTGGCAGCCATCGCCGACTGGCAGGCTCGCGATGGCCAGTTGCCGCCGCTGACCCCGGCGACCATGGACGCGCTGTACCGCTTCATGTGCGGTCCCGACGTGGACGCGGAATACCTGGAATTCATCAATGAGGAAGTGGCCCTGGACGGCGTCGATCGCCGTGGCCTGCAGCTTCAGGATCCGGCGCTGAGGGCGCGCGCGTCGGAGTTCCCGGTGGTCATCATCGGTGCCGGGATGGGAGGTATTCTGGCGGGTATACGCCTTGGCGAGGCCGGCATCCCCTACACGATCATCGAGAAAAACCCGGGTGTCGGCGGTACCTGGTACGAGAACCGCTACCCCGGCTGTCGGGTCGATGTTCCCGGTCACAGCTACAGTTATTCCTTTGCCCCCAACCACGACTGGAGCAGTCACTTTCCCCTGGCCGACGAGATCCGGGCCTACTTCGACAGCTGCGCCGAGCGCTTCGGGGTGAAACCGCACATCCGCTTCCAGACCGAGGTCGTGACGGCGGTATTCAGGGACGGCAGTGACGACTGGGAGGTGCGGATCAGGGGCGCGGATGGCCGCGAGGACGTTCTGGAAGCGCGAGCCGTGATCAGTGCCGTGGGCCAGCTCAACCGGCCGAAAATGCCGGAAATCGACGGCCTGGAGGCGTTTCAGGGGCCGCTGGTGCACTCGGGCGCGTGGCCGCGGGGCCTCGACCTTGCCGGCAAGCGGGTGGCGGTGATCGGCTCCGGCGCCAGCGCCTTCCAGATCATTCCGGAACTGGCGCAGACGGCCCAGCGACTCAGCGTGTTTCAGCGTTCGCCGGTATGGATGTTTCCCAACCCGGCGTACCACTCCGCGGTTGGCGAAGGCCAGCGCTGGGCACTGGAGAAGTTGCCCTATTACTCCAAGTGGTACCGGTTCTGGCTGTTCTTCACTTCGGTGGAGGGTGTCTACGACAAGACCCTGGTGGACCCCGACTGGCACAGCACCCGCTCCGTGAGCGCGGCCAATGACGGCATGCGCGAGGTGCTCAGTGCCTGGATCGAGTCACAGGTCACGGACCCGGCATTGCTGGCAAAGGTGTTGCCTACCTATCCTCCTTTCGGCAAACGTATCCTGCAGGACAACGGCACTTACCTGGCCGCTCTGCAGCAGGACAATGTCGAGGTGATCACTGCGGGGATAACGTCGGCTGACGCCACCGGACTGATCACGGCGGACGGTACCCACCACGCGGTGGACGCCATCGTCTGCGCCACCGGTTTTTACGCCGACCGTTTCCTGTTTCCCATGCACATTACCGGCCGCGATGGTGTCAGCCTCAATGAGCAGTGGTCCGGAACCAATGGCCGCGCCTATCTCGGGATCACGGTCCCGAACTTTCCCAACCTGTTCTGCATTTACGGGCCCAACACGAATCTGGTGGTGGCGGGGAGTATCGCCCACAATGCCGAGTCCCAGGTGCACTACATTCTTGAGTGCATCGGGTTGCTGCTGGAGCGCAATCAGCGCACCCTGGAGTGCCGACAGGAGGTGCACGACGCCTACAATGCCAGGGTCGATGCGGTGAATGCGGCTACTGCCTGGGGTTCACCGCTGGTGGACAACTGGTACAAGAACGCAGCGGGGAGGGTGACCGCGAATCTGCCGTTCAGGATCATTGACTACTGGAAAATGACCCATCGGGTCGAACCCGGGGATTTTCTGATCCGCTGATACCGGCGCTGCAAACACTGCCAGGGACTGGCTTCCGGTGCCACAATAACGAACAACAGGAAAGGAGAACAAGGCCATGCATCTGGGCTTCAGTTTCATGAACACTCCCCACGACCCAGACCCGCGCGAGCTCGCCCGGGCCCTGGAAGAGCGCGGTTTCGAGTCCCTCTGGACGGGCGAGCACAGCCACATCCCGGTGTCCCGCAAGACGCCGTATCCGGCCGGGGATGAGCTGCCGGAAGCGTACAAGTTGATGGGAGATCCCTACGTTACCCTGATGGCCGCGGCCGCAGTGACCACAACCCTGAAACTGGGCACCGGTATTGCCCTGCTGATGGAGCGGGAGCTGTTTTCCCAGGCCAAGACCATTGCCAGCCTCGATCGCCTGAGCGGTGGCCGCCTGATGATTGGCACCGGCGTGGGCTGGAACGAGGAGGAGTTCGTCAACTGCAGCCACCAGCCCTGGGAAAAACGCTACGGCGTGATGCGCGAGACGGTTGCCGCCACCCGTGTCCTGTGGCGGGACGACGAGGCCGAGTACCACGGTGATTACATTGATTTTGATCCGGTCTGGTGCAACCCGAAACCGGCCCAGGCAGGAGGCCCGCCGGTCATCTTTGGCGCCATGGGGCCGCTCGGAGTCAAGCACGCAGCCCAGTGGGCGGATGGCTGGATGCCGGTCGATGTCGCCATGGGTGACGTCGCCACGTCGATCGCTGCCTTCCGCGAGCAGGTCGTCGGCAACGGGCGCGACCCGGCGGCGGTACCGATTACCCTGCAGACCCTGATCACCCCGGACCTGGATACCCTGAAGCGCTATCGCGACATGGGCATTGAGCGGGTCGTCATCGGTGTCGCGGTGGATATGTGGGACCAGCCGGAGAAGATCATGCCGATGATCGACCGCTTCGCGGAGCTGATACCGCAGCTGGCCGCCTGAACACGGCCGCTCGCGCGGAGCGGCCGCAGCAAGCTTCAGTCCGCCGGCAGCATGAGCAGCAGAAGAAGAACTTGATGCATGACAATCCCACGGTGACTCATGAAAGGATCTTGCCCGGGTTCAGGATGCCTTGCGGGTCCAGTGCCTGTTTCAGGGTGCGCATCAGGGCCAGCTCGGTTTCCGAGCGGCTGATGCCGAGGTAGGGCTTCTTCTCCAGGCCGATGCCGTGCTCCGCCGACACCGAGCCGCGGAAGGGGGCGAGGGGCTGATACACGGCCTGCTCCACCACCGGCCGCAGTCGCTCGTAGTCCGCCAGTGGTACCTGCACACTGAGGTGGAGGTTGCCGTCGCCCAGGTGGCCGAAGATCCACAACCTGTGCTGCTCCAGCTGCGCCGCCAGGCTGGTGGCCAGGGCCCGGGTGTACTGTTCCATTTCCGTGATCGGCAGGGAAATGTCAAAAATGATCGGGGCGCCGCCGTTGAGAACCTGGCCGACATCGTCGCGCAGGGCCCAGAAGGCCTGGCAATCCGCCTCGGATTTGGCGATGACCGCATCTGCCAGCAGGCCCGCCTCCCAGGCACCGGCCAGACAGCGCTCAAAGCGCGCCGGGTCCAGTTCCGGATCGGCTCCCTGGCTTTCCACCAGCACGTAGAAGGGGTAGTCCTGTGGAATCGGCGGCTTGCCGGCGGCGGGTGGGCTGGTGACCAGCGCGTAGAAGTCCTGCCACATAACTTCGAAGGCAGAGAGGGTGCCGCCCAGGCTGCGGTCCATGTGGCGCAGGAACTGGCTGACATGGCTGAAACTTTCCAGGCCGACAAACGCCATGGCGTGGGTCTGGGGTTGCTCGCGCAGCCGCAATACCAGCCGGGTAATGATCCCCAGCGTACCCTCGGAGCCAATGAATAGCTGCTTCAGGTCATAGCCGGTGTTGTTCTTGAGCAGGGGATTCAGCGCCGATACCACGGTGCCGTCCGCGAGCACCACTTCCAGCCCCAGTACCATGTCCCGCATCATGCCGTAGCGGATGACCCGGTTGCCGCCGGCGTTGGTGGCCGCGGCACCGCCCAGGGTGGCGCTACCACGGGCACCGAGATCCAGCGGAAACATCAGCTGGTGGGCCTCGGCCGCTTCCTGCAGGGTCTGCAGTACCACGCCGGCCTGCACGGTGGCCGTGCGCTGTTGCGGGTTGATGTCTTCAATGGTGCGCAGGCGTTCCAGGGACAGGATGACCTGGTCCGGGCCCGCATCGGCGCCGTGCACCAGCCCGGTGAGGCCCCCCTGGGGCACGACGGTGACAGCATTCTGGTGACACCAGCGCAGTACCGCAGCGACCTCCTCGGTGCTGCGCGGGCGCACCAGCGCAGCGGCCTGCAGGGTATCACCGCGCCAGATGCCGGCCGGCCGGGTTGCGGTTTCCGCGGCATCCAGTACCGCGGCCGGATCCAGCAGGGTTCTCAGTGCGGCGACCACATTCCCGGCGGCCGCATTCCCGTCACTCACGTTCATGGCGACTGCCCACTAGAGCCTCTGGCCCGGGTAATCCAGGGCGAAACCCACCAGCGTGCGCACGCCGACAATCAGGGCATCTTCCTGGGCGGTGAAGAAGGGCGAGTGATTGGAGGGGCGTTCTTCCCGTGGCACCGAAGGGTCACCGACCCCCAGCATCAGGAACAGGCCGGGAATTTTCTCCTGGTAGTAGGAAAAATCCTCGGCGCCGGTGATCAGGTTGCGTTCCAGGACACGATCTTCCCCGGCGGCCCGCACCAGGGTCGGCATCATGGTCTGCAGCAGTTCGGGATGATTGCCGGTAACCGGCGTCGAGCCCGTGACGGTCAGCGTGGCACTGGCACCATTGGCTTCGGCGATGCCGGTAACCGTGGCTTCCAGGCGCTGCAGCAGGCGCTCGCGCTCCTCCATGTCGAAGGTCCTCACCGTGCCCAGCATGGTCACATCGTCGGGAATGATGTTGCCGCGGACGCCGCCCTGGATGCTGCCAATGGTGACCACCGCAGGGCCCCGGGTGATATCGACATGGCGGCCGGGAATTCCCTGCAGTGCCGCCAGGATCTGCCCCGACACGTAGATCGGGTCTACTCCCAGCCAGGGAGAGGAACCGTGAGTCTGGCGCCCGGTGACCTTGATCTCGATGCCATCCGCGGCGGCCATGAAGCTGCCGCTGCGATAGCCCAGGGAACCGGCATCGTCGGGCCACACATGCAGTCCGAGAATGGCCTCCGGGGCATCCGGTCCGTCCAGAACGCCTTCGCGTACCATCAGCTCGGCGCCGCCCTCTTCCCCGGGTGGCGCGCCCTCCTCCGCAGGCTGGAAAATGAACTTTACCGTGCCGGCGAGCAGCTCACGGTTCCGGGCCAGCACTTCGGCGGCGCCCATCAGCATGGCGACATGGGTATCGTGGCCGCAGGCATGCATCACCGGGACTTCCCGGCCCATGTATTCCCCACGCGCCCGGGAGGCGAAGGGCAGGCCGGTCTGCTCCAGTACCGGCAAACCATCCATGTCGGCGCGCAGGGCAATCACCGGGCCCGGCTTGCCGCCCCGGAGGGTACCCACGACACCGGTGTGGGCGATGCCGGTTTCTACCTCGTCGAAGCCAAGGCCTCTCAGGTGGGCCGCGACCTTTTCCGCGGTGCGGAACTCCCGGTTCGACAGTTCGGGATTGGCGTGCAGGTCACGCCGCCACTCAATGACCCGGGGCTCGACCGCCGCGAAGGCCGACTCCAGCTCGGCTTGACCGTCGGCTGCGGCGCCGGCGCTGACGACGACGAGAGCCGACAGCAGTTGGGTAAGTCTATTGCGCATACTCGATCTCCTGTGTGGAGTTCGAGTGTAGCGCGAGCCCGCCGCCGCGCCTAGGGTGGCCCGCGCAGGGCTGCCCGCCCGGGACTGCCCGTCCGGGACTGCCCGTCGGGGACATCACCGGCACTGCGCCAGGGGCACCCTTGTCCGACGCTCGCTGCCATCGGCAAACCGCTCAATGCGGTGGCAGTTCACCAGCGGATGACGGTTGCTGTAATGGCCACGAGACTCACGGGTGTCGCGGTGGCCGTGACTGTCGCGACACAAAGCGCCATTATGCTCATGCAACAGGGCGTAGGTGATCGCGGACCCCAGCAGGGCGGCGCCGAGATGTCGAGGATAGTCTCTGCGATAGTGTTGGTGGATCTGGATCACCCGATGCCTTGGCGACTGCCAGCGTCTGTAGTTGTCGCGTTGTTCATGGTGGTGGCCCTGGCCTGGCTTGTAGTGCCGGTGAACCTTGCGATCCGCCGTGGCCGCAGTGCTGCCGATGACCAGCATGATGGCTGTTAACCACACTGTCAGTTGTTTGTGCATTGCAGTTCTCCGTAATATGTAGAGCCGTGGCCAGAGAATAAGGCGTCGCGGCTGAATCGGGGCTGAACCAATGTCCGCCATTGCGCCGGCCGTGTTCAGCCTCCGTTCAGCCAACGGCGCTTATGCTTGGATTTTTCGGGGGCATGCCGGCTATCGCCCAGACCATGCCCAAGGCGGTACTATCTGCCATACCTGCAGCAGCGGCCACTGCCCGGGTTCTGGTCGAGCTGCCGCCACCGGATTGATATCCCGAGGACCACCATGCATCACAGGATTCTGGTTGTTTCCCTTCTCGCATTGCTGCTGACAGCCAGCGCCGGTCTGGTCGCGCCGCAATTGGCGTTGGCACAGCAGGGCAAGCCCGCGGCACAGCAGGGAGGGCTGACCCCCAGGGAGGCCGCGGCCCGGGCCCAGGCCCGGCACGGCGGCAGGGTATTGGCTGTCTCCCGCAAGGGTGAGGTTTACCGGGTGAAACTGTTGCTGGATTCAGGCCGCGTGATCACTGTGACGATAAAGGGCTGAGCCTTGCGCATGCTGATCGTGGAGGATGATGCCCGCCTGTGTTCGCAGTTGGCGCGCCATTTTCGCGCGGTGGGTTGGGTGGCAGAGGAGGCAGGCCGCGGTGCGGATGCCCGCTATCTGGCAGCCCAGTTTCCCTACGATATGGCCATTGTGGACCTGGGCCTGCCGGATGAGTCGGGTATTGACCTGATTGCCGGCTGGCGTTCCGAGGGACTTCAGTTCCCGCTGCTGATCCTCACCGCCCGATCGGACTGGCAGGAAAAAGTGCAGGGGCTTGAGTCGGGCGCCGACGACTATGTCACCAAGCCGTTTTACCTCGAAGAGCTGGAAGCCCGGGTCAACGCCCTGCTGCGCCGGGTTGGTGGTCGCGCTACCGCGCAGGTCTGTTACGGCGAGCTCAGCATCGATTTCAGTGCCCGGCGGGTGCTGCGCGCGGGGACGCTGCTGGACCTCACCGCCTATGAATTCAATACCCTGGCCTATCTTGCTCACCGCGCCGGGACGGTGGTCTCCAAGACCGAACTCACCGAACACCTCTATGACCAGGATCATGATCGGGACAGCAATGTCATCGAGGTCTTTGTCGGGCGCCTGCGCAAGAAGCTGGATCCGGAGGGCTGCCTGCAGCCTATAGAGACCGTGCGCGGAGCGGGCTACCGCTTCGTGCTGAGCCCGCAGGCATCGTGAAGCCCGGTGTCCACTCTCTCGCCGCGCGCCTGCTGCTGGCCAGCGCCGTGCTGCTGCCAGTATTCCTGGGTGCAACCGGCTGGTACCTGGAGCGCAGTCATCGGCTCAGCATAGAAGCCGCCCAGGCGGAGCGCCTGCATCTGCAGCTGCTGGCGCTGTTGGCCCAGGCTGAGTTTGAAGACGGTTTGAAGATGCCGGAGCAACTACTGGAACCTCGCCTCAGCCAGCCCAACTCCGGTCTCTACGCTCTGATCAGTAGTGGAGATGGCGATCTGTTGTGGGCGTCTGCCTCGGCACTGACCCTGAATCCAGCGGCGGTGCTGGCTGCCATCCCGGCCCTGACCCCCGGCACCCGCAACAGCGCACGCTTCAACGGGCAGGTGCGGGTATCCCTGCAGGTATTGTGGGAAACCGGGGAGGGTGAAGATGTACCTCTCAGGTTTACAGTACTGGAAACTACCGCCCCCATAGAGGTGGAGGTGGCGCAATATCGGCGCAGCCTGTTGCTGTGGCTGGGTGGCTCCGCCCTGTTGCTGCTGGGTTGCCAGGTTGTGATTATGGCCTGGGGGTTGCGGCCACTGCGGGAACTGGCGGCGGACATTGCCAGGATTGAAGCGGGTGAGGCGCTGTTGCTGCAGCGGCCTTATCCCCGCGAGATTCAGACCCTCACCCGCAATCTGAACACATTGCTGCAGGGAGAACTGCAGCGTCGCGAGCGGGTCCGGCGTACCATGGACGACCTGGCCCACAGCCTGAAGACACCGCTGGCGGTGATCCGGACCGCGGATCCCGCCTCGTACGACTACCCCGATTTGATTGCGGAGCAGACCGACCGCATGGAAGAGATAGTTTCCTACCAGTTGCAGAGAGCCGTGGAAGGCGGCAACCGCTTGTTGCAGCTGGTTGCGGTGGAGCCGGTGTTGCAGCGCCTGCGTCGCAGCCTGCTCAAGGTCTATGCCACGCGCAACCTCGACATCCAGCTTCTGGTAGAGCCCGGCTGCCGCTTTCGCGGCGATGAGCGCGATCTCATGGAGATCATGGGCAACCTCATGGACAATGCCTGCAAGTACGCGGCTCACCGCATTCGCATCAGTGCCGCAGGCGGAGGCGATCACCCGCTGGATATCATTGTCGAGGACGACGGTCCAGGCGTGGCCCCGGCCCTGCGCGCCGCTATCCTCCAGCGCGGCTTCCGCGCCGACAGCCGGGGCGAAGGACAGGGCCTGGGCCTGTCGGTGGCAGTCGACATCGCCGCCAGCTATTGTGGCAGTCTGAGTATCGACAGTGACGGGCCCGCCGGCGCCAGGGTCCGCCTGCGCTTTGCCTGACGGTTTATCCCACCACGGGCCCCGGCCCGCAGACTCACCAAGGAGTACCTGCAATGAAGACAACCATACCGAAGACCTTGGGCCTGTGCGTCCTGCTGTTGTTGGGCGCTGCCGTGCATGCCAGTGACGGCGGCCCGCAGCCGCAGATCCGGGTGACTGGCGAGGGGCGGGCGATGCTGGTGCCCGACATGGCGATGCTGAACCTGACCGTTATCCGGGAGGGTGCAACCGCCCGCGAGGCGCTGGATGCCAACTCCATGGCCATGCAGGAAGTGCTGGCCGCCATGCGCAATGCCGGTATCGACGAGCGCGATCTGCAAACTGCCCAATTTTCCATCCAGCCCCGCTATCGCCACCATCGACCAGACGCGTCGGGCCAGCAGGAGCCACCGGAGATCGTGGGCTATACCGTGAGCAACAGTCTGATGGTGCGGGTTCGCGAGTTGGAGGAAGTCGGGGCGATTCTGGACCGGTCGGTATCCCTGGGCGTGAATCAGGGCGGCAATATCCAGTTTCTGAACGACGATCCAGCCGCCGCCCTGGAGCAGGCGCGGGTTGCGGCTGTAAAGGATGCCCTGCAGCGGGCTGCCACCCTGACCGCGGCGGCGGGGGTAAAGAGCGGGCGTATTCTGGAAATCGCCGAACAATCCTCCCAGCCGCGACCGATGCCGATGGCGCGGGCTGAAATGATGATGTCGGCGGATGCTGGTGCCGTGCCCGTCGCCGGTGGCGAGAACACCTATAGTGTTACGGTCACTGTGACCCTGGCACTGGAGCAGTAAGGGTCAGGGCTGGCTTATTGCCAGTTGTTGCCGATAAGCCCTGCTTCCTCGGCGGCCCCTGCCGCATCGCCTGCTGCATGCTGTTCTATGAAGTTGGCGATGCGATTGCTGTCGTCGGTACTGGCCGGCCTGTAGGCCGCCTCTTCGGCGCCCGGAAGTAGTGTCTGGGTGACCGCGACACGGGTCTCCCAGACGCCGTTGTCGCGACAGGCAACCCCGCGCACAGTGCGGCTTTCGGCTGTCAGGATGTATTCCCGGCACCAGCTGCCGTCGCGGCCGGGGAAACTGAGCACCGCGCGCAGCTGGCGACCATCGGCCAGGCTATCCCAGCCTTCGGCGCGGGAGGGATGGGCTTCGAGCGCCGCGGTCAGCAGGGCATCCCCGCTCTGTTGCGGTAGTTGGCGCTGCCACTGGGGCGCCAGTAGCAGGCCCGCGATCACTGCCAGGGAGGCGGCCACGGCGAGGCCCTGGCGGGCAGCAGTGCCCGGGAGCCTTGCCAGACGGTGCGGTACGGAGCGAATGCCGGAGGGCTGGGGCTGCAGCAGCTCGCGGATTCTCGCCGGCACCGGTTTGCCGTCCGCGGCGGCCCGGGTGACCTCCTGCAGCTGTGCCTGCAGGGTCTGCAGGGCCGCCAGTCGTGCCCGCAGATCGGGCTCCTGTGCCAGCCTTTGCTCCAGAACCGTCGCCACGGCAGCGTCGAGCTCGCCGTCGATGTAGGCGGACAATAGTGCGAGATCCCGATCGTTCATAGTCCCATCCACGTGCATTACCATTCCGGCTCCTCCCTGTTCTTCAGCAGCTGTGCCCGGGCACGGGCGATGCGGCTCATGATCGTGCCGACAGGCACCTCCAGGATGTCCGCAGCTTCAGCGTAGCTCTTGCCTTCCACCGCCACCAGGGTCAGTGCCAGACGCTGTTCCGGCGGCAATGCCTCCAGTGCCGCAGCTACCATCTCCAGAGCGCGTTCGTGTCCTGCGCTCTCTTCGGCCGAAGGTGCCTCGTCACTGTCCCATGCCATCTGCTGGGGGTAACGCTGGCGGACATCCCGCGACCGGAGTTCGTCGATCCAGGCATTTTTGCAGACCCGGTAGGCCCACTTGACCGCGTCTGCATCAGCAGGCATGCCCTTTTCCAGAACCCGCTCCACCGTGACCTGCAGCAGGTCATCGGCATCCGCAGCTGACCCGCTAAGCGACCTGCAGAACCGGCGCAAGCTGCCAAGTTCTGCCAGTAGAAGTTCTCGCTGTAAGGTGCTCAGCGATGGCATAATGATCCTGTTACTGGAGATGACGGTTAACTGCGGGATTCTATTCCATTTGCTGGAATTATTCGCGCTATGATTCGTCTTAACTGTAAAAGGCGTTGCTGACGCCGGGGGTGAATAGCGTGCCACAGTCAACCGGATTTGCATTCCACTCTGCACCTGGGAAGGTATTGCTGCGCCAGCGCCTTGCGCTGTTGGCGGCAGGCCTTGCTGCCGTCCTGTTCCTGACCCTGTCGCTGCCGGTGCAAAACGCCCATGGCCAGGTGCCATGCTGCCTGGACGACTCCGAGATTGATGAGCAGATTGAAGAAGACATTGAAGAGGATGTGGCGGAGGAAGTCGAGGGTCGCGTAGACCAGGCTGTTGGCGAAACCATCGAAGATTCAATCGAGGAGTCGATCCAGGACACGATAGACGAGTCCGTGGAAGCGACGGTAGAAGAGTCGGTCGCCGATACCGTGGAACAGTCGGTCGAGGAGTCGGTTGCCGACACCGTGGAAGAATCGGTCGAGGAGTCGGTTGCCGATACCGTGGAAGAGTCGGTCGAGGAGTCGGTTGCCGATACCGTGGAAGAATCGGTCGAGGAGTCGGTCGCCGACACCGTGGAAGAA
>TARA_R110002110_G_scaffold402718_3_pt1 | contig 41870 bp, 38 predicted proteins | sample TARA_R110002110 | Tara Oceans TARA_R110002110 (sample SAMEA4397330) | marine metagenome | biome: Polar Biome; feature: [SRF] surface water layer (ENVO:00010504); material: water (ENVO:00002006), including particulate matter (ENVO:01000060) such as... | depth 5 m | reverse complement strand
TCTAGAGGAATGGCTTTAGAAAGAGTTTTGGAGGTTATTGATTAACTCTCTTATATGTTTTAAACTCTGTCAGTTCGAGTGAATTTCACGATTGAAATGAGTGAAATTTATATCGAGAACATCGGTTTTAATTCTTAAAATTAGTTCTCGATACTATTCCGATGAAAAATCGGAATCACTCGAACTGACAATCATACTACTTTTTTAAAGTATCAATACTTAATAACTTAAACAATATTATTTTTATGATACTCCAAAAGATTATCAATTGGTCGTTGAATAATATCAGTTATTTTTAAATTATATTTATTAGCAACACCTTCTAAAATATCTCTAAAATAAAATGCAATTGAGCCAATAAAATAAATTGGAGTTTCAGATGATTTATTTAATGGTAAGATTCTATACTTAAAGAAGGTTTTAAATCCTTTCTTAATAATTTTTCGAATGTATTTTTCTTCTTTATGCTCAAACATAAACTTAGCAAAACTAGCTAAATACATATTCGGATTTTCTTGTCTATACAAATGAAACTTAACCGTATCTACATCTAAATTAAATTCGTTTTTAAATTTTTTAGCAATTGTTTTTGGCATTGTTTCGTAATAAAAATCTCTCAATAAAATTTTGCCAAAATAATTACCGCTAGCTTCATCCATAATTGTATAACCTAAAGAAGCCGTTTTCATTTCTAAGTTTTCACCATTAAAATAACAACTATTAGAACCTGTTCCTAAAATACAAACTATTGCGGGTTCTTTTCCAGAAGCTGCATAAACAGCCGCTAACATATCTTCTGCAACAACAATTTTCGCATTGCTGAAAATAGATTCTAAAATACCCTTTAAAATTTTAACCGGAATTGGTGTTCCACACCCAGCTCCATAAAAATGGATTTCAGTAATTTCATCTTTAATCGTTATTAATTGAGAAATAGTTGAAATTCTTTTTTGTAGTTCATTCTCTGAAACCACAGCAGGATTTAACCCAAGCGATTTAACTCTAAAGACTTCTTCTCTATTTGTGTTAAGAGTAATCCAATCTACTTTAGTAGAACCACCATCTGCAATTAGTATCATAATAATTTTAAAAAAGTATCAAGTCTAGGATAATAAGCTTAATTAACAGAAACATTATCTAACTTTTCATATACTGAATTGTTAGAAATATATTCTGGAACTAATTCTTTAATTAAGCTTACTGTTTTTTGATTTTCTATTTTTTGATTCTCTAAACACAATTTCTCTATTAAAAGTATTGTATTTGATTTATCAAACTCTTGAGTTCTTGCTATCATAATTTTATTATGATATGTAGGAATTGTATTCTCACCAGTAGCGAGTAACTCTTCATACAGCTTTTCACCAGGGCGTAAACCTGAAATTTTAATATCAATATCTTCTGGGTATTTTAAACCAGATAAATAAATCATTTTTTTAGCTACATCAAATATCTTAACCGATTTACCCATATCAAAGATATAAATCTCACCTCCATCTCCCATTGTACCAGCTTCCAAAACCAGTCTACATGCTTCTGGAATTGTCATGAAATAGCGAGTAATATCTTTATGTGTTACAGTCAGGGGACCACCATTTTCAATTTGTTTTTTAAATAACGGAATAACAGAACCATTAGAGCCTAAAACATTTCCGAATCTTGTAATAGTAAACTTAGTAGAAGTACTTTTATCACTTAGACATCCAATGTACATTTCTGCTACTCTTTTAGTTGCTCCCATAACATTAGTTGGGTTTACTGCTTTATCTGTAGAAACCATAACAAAACGTTCTACATTGTATTTTAAAGATAAATCTGCTATGATTTTAGTTCCTTTAACATTAACTTTAACCGCTTCACATGGGCTCTCCTCCATTAAAGGCACATGCTTGTAAGCCGCAGCATGGAATACATTCTGTGGTAAATATTCTTGGAATAACAAATTCATTCTTTGATTATCTCTTACATCTGCAACTATAGCTATAAAATTTTGAACTCCCTTCTGAATCAATTCTTGTTGCAACTCATATAAAGCAGATTCTGCTTGGTCAACTAAAATTAGAAATTTGTGATTATATTGACATAATTGTCTTGAAATCTCACTACCAATAGACCCCGCAGCACCAGTTACCAAGATGATTTTAGCATTTAAATCTCTTTGTAAAATAGGATTATTTATAAGAATAGGTAGTCTATCTAATAAATCTTCAATTTTAATATCTCTAATTTGATTTGCTTGTAAATCACCACCTATCCATGTTGATAATGGTGGTACAATTTTGACTTCTACATCAAACGGAGTAAAATAATCAGTAATTTCAAGTAATCTTGATGGTTTTATATTTTGAATTGAAATAATAATCTCATCAATGTTATTTTTCTCGATAAAATCATGAGTGACTTTATCTAAACTAAAAATTTTAATACGATCTATTTTTTTATTGATTTTATGCAAATCATCATCTATAAAACCTAAAACTTCATAATTATTCTTTGTATCTCTATTCAAAGCGCCGTATGTAATCATTCCTGAATCACCAGCACCATATATTAATGCATGTTTAACTTCACCTAGCTCCGTCGTTAAAACTTCATAAAAAGCTTTAAAAATAAATCGGCTTAATGTCAACGCAAAAATGGTAACTAAGTAATGAATAATGATAATTGATATTGGTATTGTGAATTTTGGATAAAAAATAAAAAACCCATTAAAAACTACAACAAAGAAAGTTAGAGAAGTTAATAAGGTAGCTGCTAAAAACACATTAAACACATCTCGAGTACCAGTATGTCTTATAACCCCTTTATAAGAACCAACTAGTAAAAAACTAATCAGAGATAAAACTACAATTAAAGGGATTTGAAGAACAAAGGGTTTTATTTCAAAATCAAAACTAGCGTTAAAGCGAATAAAATAAGCAAATGCAAAAGAAATAACAGAAGAAAGAATGTCAATTATTAAAACAACCCATCTTGAAGCATATTTGTTTAATTTTTTTAAAAAAAAATATCTAATCATTACTTCGTTTTAAGCAAATTTACGATAAATTGTGAATAGTTGTTTTTATTAAATAAAAAAGTATAAAAAGTTTATTGCTCTTCTACAGTAATTTTTTAATTGATTCCGAAATTCGGCTTCTATCATCATCTGTTAAATTAGAACCAGATGGTAAGCATAATCCTTTTTCAAACAAAGTCTCTGCTATATTGCTTCCATAATAGTCACAATCTTTAAAAACAGGCTGTAGATGCATAGGTTTCCATAATGGTCGAGATTCTATATTGTCTTTTTCTAATTGTAACCGTAGTTTTTCCCTTGTAAATCCTGTTATTTTTGCATCAATTAAAATACAACTTAACCAATGATTTGAAAAGTATTCTTGACTAGATTCTTCAAAAACAGTAATTCCGTTTACATTTTTGAAAAGTTCTTTATAAAATTGGTGCATTCTTCTACGAAATGAAACATGTTCATCCAGCACCTCCATTTGCTCTCTACCAATACCAGCTAACACGTTACTCATTCTGTAATTGTATCCAATTTGTGAATGTTGATAATGTGGTGCATAATCGCGGGCTTGTGTTGCTAAAAAAATGGCTTTTTTCTTCTCTTCATCAGTCTTGCAAACTAAAGCACCACCACCAGAAGTGGTGATTATTTTATTTACATTAAAAGACAGTATTCCAAAACTTCCAAATGTTCCACATTCTTGCCCTTTATAACTTGAACCTAACGCTTCAGCTGCATCTTCAATTAAAGTTATTTTATGTTTTTTTGCAATTGCACAAATCTCTTTAATTTTTGCAGGCATTCCATATAAATGAACTACGATAATAGCTTTTGGTCTTTTCCCTTTTGATAATAAATTCTCTATTGCTTCTTCTAAAGCAACAGGGCACATATTCCAATTTTCTATTTCACTATCAATAAATACAGGTATAGCTCTTTGGTATACTACAGGATTAACAGATGCTGAAAATGTAGCTGATTGGCAAAGAACAATATCGTCTTCTTCAACTCCAGATAAAATTAAGGCCAAGTGCACAGCTGAAGTCCCAGAATTTAATGCTACAATTTTTTTGTCTTTTTTTAGGTGAAATTCTAATTGTGATTCAAACAGGTTTATATTATCAAGAGAGAAGAAGTCTTCATAAAAATTAGAACTAGAAAGAAGTATCTTGTCATTCAAAATTACCTATTTAAAGATTGCTATAAAAGTCTTAACAACAACACCAAAATCTTTTAATAAATTTCTTTGGGCAATATACTTTAAATTTATCTCCAGTTTCTTTGGCATAATGTAATCTATATAATATTGATTTGGATCTTCTTGCCTCGATAAAATCTCATTTTCATTTCTAAATTCAATTGATGCTAAATCTGTAATACCTGGTTTTACATTTAATACTTTCTTTTGAGTATCAGAATACAGATCTACATATTGTCTAACTTCTGGTCTTGGCCCAACAAAACTCATATCTCCTTTTAGAACATTAATAAACTGAGGAAGTTCATCTAGTTTGTGTTTTCTAAGGTAATAACCAATAGAGGTTACTCTCGGGTCTCTACCTCCAACTGTTAATAATCCCATTTTATCAGCATTTATATGCATGGTTCTAAATTTAAAGATTTTAAAATCTTTATTCCCTTTACCTACTCTAATTTGCTTATAAAAAACGGGACCTGGAGATGAGATTTTTATTATTATAGAAATCAAAAATAATATTGGAAAAACAATAAGTAAGCTAATAAATGAAATAATAAAATCAACAATTACTTTCATCATTACCCTTTAACTTTTATCACTGAACTTACTACTGCATCTACAACTACTTCAACATTTTCACTAGTTAAATCGTAATATACTGGTAAAGATATTTCACATTCCCATAATGATTTTGCTACTGGATAATCATTTATTTCATACCCTAAATTTTTGTAATAAGACAGCATTGGTAATGGTTTATAATGCACATTTACAGAGACATCTTGTTCAAATATCTCTTGAATAATTAAATTTCTTTCCTCTAGAGTTATCGCTTTTATTCTTAACAAAAACAAGTGGTATGATGACTCTCGGTTTTTGTCTACAAAATGAGGTATGATTGACCAATCATACTTCTGTAATAATTTAGAATATTCATTAAAAATACTTTTCCTTCTTGGAAGAGTTTCTGAATCATATCGAGCTAACTCAACTAAGCCAATAGATGATAAAATATCTGTCATATTACATTTAAAACCCGCATCAATAACGTCATATTCCCAACTTCCTTTTTGAGTTTTAGCTAAAGCATCTTTATTTTGTCCATGAAGAGAAAGTGTATTTAATTGTTTATAAATTTCTGTATTGTCAAATGGGACTGGTAAATTAATACATATTGCCCCTCCCTCTGCAGTAGTTAAGTTTTTTACAGCGTGGAAAGAAAAAACAGTAAAATCAACTTCAGAACCTACATTTTGTCCTTTGTATTTTGCCCCAAAAGAATGAGCTGCATCAGAAAGAATCATTATTCTACCTAATTTTTCTTGATTTTCAGATTGTGGGTTGAATTTTTCTTTTATCTCTGACTTATTAACTATTGCTTTTAATTCATCAAACTGAATTGGTAATCCTCCTACATCTACAGGAATTATTGCTTTGGTTTTTGATGTGATGTGTTTTTCAATTTTTGAAACATCTATCCCAAAATCAGAATTGACATCAACCATAATAACTTTAGCCCCCCTATGAATAACTATATTTGCAGATGCACAATATGTGTATACAGGGACAATCACTTCGTCTCCTTCAGTTATACCATACCAATATAATAACATTTCTGCTCCAGCAGTCCATGAGTTTACAGCTAAGACATTAGATACATTACAATACTTAGCAATTTTTTTTTCAAATAACTTAGTCTTTGGACCAGTTGTAATCCAACCAGATCGTAAAGCGTCTGCTACTTCATTTACTATTTTATCATCTATTCTTGGTGGTGAAAATGGTATCATATTTTTTTTATTAATCTAAACATTTTTCTCTTAGGATATGCTATAAAGTCATAATAAACTTCATACCCTAAAGACTTATAAAATTTTAACACGGAATCGTTATTCTTAAAATCAGTGGTTAAAGATATTCTTTTTATATTTTTTGATTGTACTATTTTTTCAAAAGCTACTAAAAGACCTTTTCCAATTCCTAAGCCCTTTTTTTCTATTAGCACCCCAATAGACAATAATTCAGCATAATTACCATCATCAGTTAAGTTAACTTCTTTGTTGAAGTTTTTAAAAAGTCTAAATAATGCTTTTGGTTTTGATACTAGAATAATAATAGTTTGAATGAAAAAAGGGATGCAATTATTAAAAATTAATCTTTTGTGAAATCCTTTAGAATTAAGAGAGCCAACACTAAAGCCTACAATGTTATTATTTTCATCTACTGCACATATAGCAATAGCTTCATCAAACTTAATACAAGATTTATAATATGTTTTTAAAAAAGAGTTCCCTAGAGACGTTAAAAAAAAATTCTTGAACGTTTTATAATGTACCTCTGCAATTTCTTTAGCCTCAGTATCAACTGCCTCTCTGTAAACTATCATTTTATTGTGGTTGATTTATCAGGTTTATAATCTTTGACAAACTATGCCTTTTTGAAAGAAAATTCATAGCATAATTATAACCACTTACTCCTTTTTCATGCAACTCTTTGGTATTTAAGTTAAAAACCTCTATTAGTTTGTCTTTTAAAACATCTATGTCTTCTGGCTCTACAACCCATCCACATTTAGCCTCTAAAATTACCCTTGAAGTTTCACTATCTGAATCAACAGAAGCTAAAATAGGTTTTTTCGAAAACATGTAGGCAGGTAATTTGGATGGAATAGAACTAGAAGCAGCTCCTTTCTTTATAGGCAAGAGCATTACATCTGAGAGACTCTGAAACTCGGGTACTTTTCCATCAGGCACATCTAAAAACTCAATATTTGTTACCTTAGAAACTTTTACAAATTTTTGCAATTCTATCTTTTTAGACCCTGATCCAGCTATTATTAGCTTACTTCCTTCAATTTTAGCTTTTATAAATGCTTTAATAATTGAATCTACTCCAGCAACAGGCCCAATATTTCCTAAAAACATAAAAACAAAAGAATTTGATTTTTTTGATTTTCCATTAATACGCTTATATTCTAAAAAAGACTCTTCATTCTGCCAATTTAAAACAACTTCAATCTTATCCTTATTAAGCCCTCTTGTTTTAGCAAGATAACCCTTCATTTCTTTAGAGATTGCAATTATTTTGGAAGAATTATTTAGCACATATTTATCCATAGATAAAAAAACAAAATTTAAAATTGCTTTTAATTTTGGTAGTTTATTTGATAAAGATTCTGGGTAAATATCTTGAACGTGAGTTATTAACGAAATGTTATACTTCTCGGCTGTTTTAGCAATTATATACTGTGAAAAGATTGGCCATGAATTCATATAAATTAAGTCTATATCTTTATTATTTTTAGAAATAAATTTTCGACATGCAATACCAAAACTGTAACTCTCTCTAAACCTTCCAAATAAATTTGACTCAGGACAAGTATAAGAGTCCAAATTTATTAATACAAACCCTGAGTTTAATTTTTGACTATTTTGGTTAGTAAAGCCAAAAGGTCTAGTAGGTTTAGGAGCAAGTACGGTAACCGTATTTGTTAGTGCTAATTCAACAGCAATATCCTCCGATAGTTTTGCAGACACCACGGGTTCTGGTGAAAAAACTGCAGAAATAATTAATTTATTTTTCATAAAGCTTTTTATAGACGTCCAGAGTTTCTAAGGCGGTTTTGCTCCAAGAAAAACTCTTCCTGTTTTCAATACCTTTCTCAACCAAACTCTCTAAATTTGATGTATTCTTAAGAGCTTTTATAATTACGCTTCGGATTTCATTTATATCGTACGGATCAAAATACAATGCAGCGTTTCCTCCTACTTCTGGAAGCGATCCTGCATTAGAAGAAACCACAGGAACACCATATGACTGCGCATCCAACAATGGTATCCCAAAACCTTCATAAAGGGAAGGGAACACAAAAAGATCAGCATTTGATATTAACCCTCCAATTTCTTCATTTGGAACAAAACCAGTAAAAACAATTTTAGCTGACAAACTATAATTGTTAATAAGTTCATCTAAAGTTTCATTCTTATCTTTATGCCCAACCAAAACAAGCTGCAATTGATGATTAAATTGTAGTTCTTCATGTAATGCTTCTATCAAGCTAGCAATGTTTTTATGTGGACTAGGACTACTAAATGCAATAATATACTTATTTTTTATACCATACTTCTCTTTTAACGAATTCTCGTTTTGTGAGACTACTTGTTCATCAGAAGACCCCGACAATAAGGTTACTACAATTTTTTCTTCTTTTGCTTTAGTATACTTTACAATTTGTCTTTTTGAAAACTCGGATATTGTAATTATTTTATGAGAAAATATTGCTGATAAATTTACCATAAGGCCTAACAAAAAACGTTTATGGCTACTCATGTTATTAGAATGCCCCTTATAGTTTATATCTAAAATAGAAACCACTTTTTTTGCACGGGTAAATAAAGGAGTAACATAACCTAAAGAATGGAGTATATCAATTTTATCTTTAAATAAGTAATAAGGCAAAATACATTGTTCCCAATAATACCTCAAATAAGCACTCTTATATTCAAAATTTAACACCCTAAAAGTGCAATTATCGCCTACATTAAAATCAAGATCTTTACTCTCTTTATTAATATAAATAACATAAGTATTGGTTATATCTAAACGAGATATTTCTTTAATTAGCTTTAGTGCATAAGTTACAGAACCTCCTTTTAATTTAGGATTAATGTATAACAAGTTTATTCCGATTCTATTCAATTTCTTTTTCTTTAATTTCTTTAATTTCTTTAATTTCTTTAATTTCTTTTTAACTAAGCGCTTTTTTTACAATGCGACAACTTTATCATTAAAAGATTAATTATTGATATAAAGAATTGAGTTCACAATTGATCATTAACTCAATAACTTTTTTAGATTTAATCTTTGCTTCCCAATTTAAGATTCTTTTTGCTTTACTTGGATCAGCATAGCCCTTTTCAATATCTGTAGGTCTTAGTAGGCCTTCATCATAAGTTACGTGGTCATTAAAATCTAAGTTCAGGAATTCAAACGTATAAATAACGAAGTCTTTTAAACTTATCGTCTCTCCTGTTGCTATTACAAAATCTTCTGCTTTATCTTGTTGCAACATAAGCCACATAGCTTCAACGTATTCAGGAGCCCATCCCCAATCTCTGTGAATATTAATATTTCCTAAAATTAACTTTTCTTTACTTCCATTATAAATTCTACACGCTGTAGAAACTATTTTTTTGGTTACAAATCGTTCTTTTCTTAATGGTGATTCATGATTAAATAATATACCTGTACATGCAAATATTTTATATGCTTCTCGGTAATTTGCAACCTCCCAAAAAGCGGTAGATTTAGCCACACCATAAGGACTTCTGGGTTTGAAAGGGCTATTTTCATTAACACGTTCTAGAGAGTTTCCAAAGCATTCTCCAGACCCAGCATTATATAATTTAATGTTTAATCCAGAAAATCGAATAGCCTCTAATAAGTTAAGTGTTCCAACACTAATACTTTCTAAAGTTTCAACGGGTTGTTCAAAAGATAATGCTACTGAACTTTGACCCGCCAAATTATATATTTCATCTGGTTTCACTTTCATTACAACTTGCAATACGCTTCTAAAATCGCTTACAGAAATTGAAACCAGGTTTATTTTATCAAAAATATTTAATTTTTTTAAGTTATTAAAACTAGAACTTTGGGCATCTCTAGAGCCTCCATAAACAACATATCCTTTGCTTAAAAGTAAATTTGAAAGATATGCTCCATCTTGTCCAGATGCGCCACAAATAAAGGCTGTTTTCATATAATATAGATAAAGTGAAAATGCTATTAAAAATCTAAATTATTTCAATAGCAAATAAGGAATACAAAAGTAAATAATTTTTATTAATATCTATTTTTTACTGTAATAAAATTTAAAATTAAATACAATGGAATAAAAGTCATCAAAGTACTTACTAAAACACTAGTAAAACTACTACCTATAAAGGATAGTCCTAAATACATAAATACAACAACATGAAGAAGAATAACATTAAAATTTTGTATGTTTGAAATTATTGATTCATTAATAATTTTCAATAGTACACCAATAAAAAAACAACCTATTATAACCCCTGGAACCCAAAAATTCCAATACATTTCAGCGAAAATACCTGGCGGAACTGCTCCTGAACCATATGTGGTTGCCCCAAAAACTCTCCTCCCAATAGTATTATCGACATTGGTTGAAGGTTTTTCCCTCCATAACTCTCTAGGAATCCAAGCTATAAAAATAGTTGTTAGAGTTAAACCGTATTCATAATTTATTTTATGTGGAATAGCTTTAATAATATGTGCAGTCTTACTTACATCTATCATATTTGTAGTTAAAACCACTTGGTTAATAGCTTTAGTTAAAGAAAAATCAATATTTTTATTTTCTAAATTTTCACTATGTCTTAATAACGTCATAACTTGAAACAAAACTAGACCTATAGTTAAACCTATAATCATTTTCCCTCTTGGCAATTTAAATCCCTTTGCGTAGTAAACCAAAGCTATTAATTGTACCATTGTAAAAACTATCGCAGATCTCTGACTTACATAAAAATTATAAAAAATAAAAATAATAAAAGAAATGATCCATAAAAAGATAGCCATTATTTTTCTTTCTTTATACCTAACCAACCAGGCAGTAAGCAAGAAGAGGTTTGTACCAGATAAAGAAATTAATAATCTTAAATAAGATCTTGATGATGCTCCTTTTAATGTTTCTGAAACCCCTCTATATCCAGAAACATTGAGTAATATCGAGCTAAGCCCCCCTTCTAATTCTATAAAATAAACAAAGCTAAGTAAAGAGGTAATGATCAACAAATAGGATATTATAAAGAATTTTTTTTTTTTCCAAACATCACTTATAAAAACCTTCTTTTTAAGTGCAATTTTTTTTCTTGTAATCGAGAATCCAAAAACTAAAAAAACAACCCCAGTAAAAACTACTAACATTGCTGGAACTAGAAAGGACTTTGAATTCCCAATTAAAAAAACGTTATTTATTTCCTTATAATTTGGGTAGCTAAAAAAAATGTATAAAATTCTTAAAAAGACACCTAAAATACTAGAATAAAAAATCCATGACCAAATTGAAAAATAATCTGCTTTATTCCGGTTAATTAATGGAATAGATAAAATAAATAAAATAATAAATGGATAAACGAACAAATAAAAATCTTTTGTAGTTGCAATTTCAAACATTACAATAACAAAAAAAATGGCTGCCCCTAAATATTTCAGAAATCTAGCTCTAAACATCTTTTAAAAATAAAATTTATAATTTACAAAACCAAATCACTATAAATCAGCTATCTAAAAAACTTTCAACATTTAAAATTTTAACATTTTTTTTAGCAATCTCAGGTGATGGTTTATCGTTAGAAAACCCCTTAAAATGATCTAACAACTTAACTTTCATATACTTATTGATATACCTATCTAAATGACTCCCCTCATTTGCAAAGCTAAAAAAACAACTGATTCGTTCCTGTTCACTATCTTTAATTAAAAATTTTGGCATATTGTTTTCTAAACGATACCCCATAACTAAATTTGGGAAAAGTTTTAATCTTACACCATTCCCACTATGAAAAATTCTTAAGTTCCAAAACACTACGTCTCCTGCTTTACTATCAATGAATTTTCTTTTATTTCCTCTTCCAATGTGAGAACCTTCAATAACCTTTAAGCCTCCACTATATTGATCATGGTCTTGCATATAAACTGCAACTCTAATAATATCATAATCGCCATCCCAATCTTCTCCAATATTTGTTAACCTATCAACATTATCTCTATGAAACCCTCTATCTCCTGTTCCGACTTGGTAAGTACTGTCCCCAAAATAAGTTGGTTTCTGTCCTAGAACAGTACCAGCTATTTCTAGAATTTTATCCGAAAACAATAATTTACTCAATGGCTTCCCCATTATATCTCCTTTTGGATAAAAAACATTTTTTATTTTAGAAACTTCTTGATGTCCTTTCCCTTCTTTCTTATCCTTCTCTAATGTCTGATAAGCAAGATTTCTAAATTCATTAATTTCTTCTAAACTAAATACGTTTTTAACAATACAATATCCATTCTTTTTAAAAGACTCCATATCTATTTTCATTCTAGTTTTCATTTTAAGTTATTTTATTCTAAAAATTATATTACTATAATTATCTGTAAATATATTGAAAAATTTTTCTATTTTATCTCCTTGAATAATCTTTGTGGCTAATTCTTTACTGTTACCATCAAAAATACTATTTACAGATTCTACATAATATTTCGCTTTGCTTCTTACATTCTGCCCTGAAAATGAGATGGTTAAAATAAAGTCATGTGCGCTAGAGATGTCTGATGCATAATAAACCAAATCATTTTTAACAAAATCATACCAATCTAGATTAAGAGAATGAGGGTCAAAATAAATACTTGGAATATTTAATAATGCTGATTCTAAATGTATATTAGAATCACCAGAAATAATTAAATCCATATTTCTTAAAAAATCAAAGGATTCTATTGTAGAAACATCCGAAAAACCACAATCATATTTAGTAGCGATATTGAGCCAATCTTCTTTTCTTCTATCTGCAGGGTGAGGTCTTACATTTATTTTAAGATTTGGATATTTTTCTTTCAAACTAGAAATTAGTTTAGAAAACAGCAAAATATCATCCATCCCATTTGTGCATATCCCAATTGTATTAATTCCAGTGAACTTTTTAATATTTAAAAAGGATCGATCAGATTTCGGCATACCCACTAAGAAAATTTTCTTATTCTTAGTTCCGTTATTTTGATATTTATTCAAACTATCTTCACCCTCTAAAAGAATGGTAGAGAACATATTTAAATTATCATATCCTTCTGTTACAGAAGCATGTTGCATATAGATTGTTTCAATGTTTAACTCTTTAGCAATAAATGCAAGAGATCTGTGAAAACAACCTAATTGATTTGAAATAATAATATTTTTTGGCTGCAGTCTTAAAAGATATTTTTTTAATACATAAGCAGAAGAATAAGCTAGACAAAAACCATCAAAAGCATAACTAAAAGACCTTTTATGATACGCCTTTCTGCAAAACAAAAATTTCCAAAAAACAATTGGAATAAAGATTAAACTAAATAAATAAATTTTCCCCAGTGGGTAGCCATTTTTAAATTGATCTTTACCAAAGACAAATGAATTCGGTAGCTCTTCAGAAATAGGTTTTATACTGTTGTATTCATTATTTGCCATTACAAAGAAAAGAATCGAATTTTTCTCAATTTTATGTTTGCTGGCTTTTCTAAAAATTCCATATCTTAGAATCCCTTTGAATAAGGATAGAATTCTGAAAACAATTCCTTTTCTAGGGTTGTTTTCTGGAGGTAAATTTAAAAGACCTAAGTTTTCAGAACAATACTCATAATTTAAATCAAAAATATTAACATCTCTAAAGTTCATATTATTATGATATTTTAGATTTAATTATGTTGAAGATTTCCAAAATATCGTTCTTTAAAAAAAGAATCATTGTTGTAGAGAAAAGCAATAGACCTAAAATTGAAAAATCAAATAAGGTGAGTAAAGCAAATGCAATAAAACTTAACTGAACAACATAATTAAAAGAACTAAAAAGGTGCTTATAAGATAGCTTTTGCTTTTTACAGGTTATAAAAATCAAATAATTAACAAATACCATGCTCCCTATTAAATTGGCAAATGCAATCCACGCATAATCAAAATTAAAACTAGTAAACAAAAACATCAATAAACAAGAAAACACAAGTGCAAATATTGAAGATGTAATTAATACATTAAACATATTTCTACCGACTAAATAAGAAGTTAAAGCAAATGCAGAATTAATTACAATTTGATTTATCAAAAGGACAACTACGGTTTTATAAGAGACCGAATATTTAGGGAGAAAAGAAAAAATTAATGGTAAAAACATTATTGAAGACAGAATTAAAACAAATAAAACTGCTAATGTTTTTTTCGTTAAGCCAAACAATAAGGATTCTAGTTGCATTTTAGTCAATTTTTTGTCCGAAAGTTGAGTAATTAACCTAGGATAAATTATCCAGGAAACAGAATTAAAAACAAGCATTATAGCAGTGGTTAAACTAACAGCAAAAGTAAAAAAACCCATTTCACTTATCTTAAAATTAAAAGCAACAAAAGATCTTGATGCCATTGAGATAAGATTAAAACTGAAGTTATATAGTAAAAAAGGAAGACCCACTGCAATTAGAGGCCTAACCATTTTAATATCCCACTTTATTGTGTGCTTATAATTTATTTTAAAAATAGTTACTGATAAAATCAACGCTAAAATCCAAGAAATAATAACTGCATATAACAATTCAATACCATCAAAAAAAGGGATCACTACAATTGCTGAAATAGAAATACAAATTTCGGTAAAGAGTATAACATAAAACTCTTTTTTTATTCTAAATACATTTAAAAAAACTTCTTGAATATGAAACAATATTGTAATCACTAATAGTCCAATTATAAAATGAGATGTTGGTACAACAAAATTCAAATCAATTTTCGAGAAAATCAAAAATAAAGATACAATTAGCAATAAACTTGAAGAGAAAATAATTAATGTAAAGGAAGAGTCAATAATTGACTTAATACTCTTTGATAAAGTTGATTTATTGTTATCATTAACTGATAATTTTATGTTCAAAGCATATTGAATTCCAAAATTTGAATATACTAAATACTGCTGAACTAGTAAAAAAATTCCAAAAAAACCAAAAAGCTCTGGCCCCAATATTTTAGCCAAAAGAAACCCCTTTATTATTTGAAAAAAATAACCAATATATCTTCCAATGGTGAAAATTAATTCTTTTTTACCTAAATCTGTTAGTGCTCCCAAAACCTTAAATTACTGTTCTTACTAAACAAAAAGCTTCTGCATATTCTACACCAACAGAAATACCACATCTTTTCCCTTGTATTTCCAAAGCTTCTGGAGACCTTGGGTGTGGGTAAGGTCTTTTTTCAAATTCGTAGCTCTCCATTCCTTTTATTTTAGATAAGATATTCTCTTTTGAAACTGATATAAAAAAATTAGGAATAAATTTATTCGGATCTGTTGAAGCTATCCATTCAGTTCCTGAAGGAGTTTCGAACGTAAAAATGTTCTTACAAATTTCTGTAGACATCGGCCTACAAGCTGTCATCACTGCTTGAAACGTTTTTTGATGGTCAATATTTACATCTCCGCCATGATGGGTGAAAATAAAATCTGGATTGAATTTGTTTTTTTCTTTTTCAACAACTTTGATTATATCCAAAAGAGCAACAGTATCAAATCTATTATCCGGAAAATCATATGCCTTAACACTTTGATAACCAATTGATTTTTGTGCTTGAATAATGTTTTCTTTGTGAATTTCTAATTCTTTATTCCAATCGACAGTGTCTCTCTTATCTCCTCTTGATGTAATACCTTCTCCCAATATAACAACATGACAATTAGAATTGTACATATTTATTAAAAGGTTCATAGAAGCACCTAATCCTAAAAGTTCATCATCAGGGTGTGCAACAACAATCAGTATTTTTTTGTTTTTAAACATTTCAATCATAATCACTTTCGTTTTTTTTGGTTGTAATTTAAGTTAATTGAATTTAAAGTTCATTTTATCTAATCTAATTTGGTAAAAACTCTTTGTTTAAGAAAAAAGCATTAATCTGATTGTTTTTATATAACAAATAGAAACTCAAAGAAACTTCTTCTAATCATTGAATAACATATAAAAATATGTCTGCCAAATATAGTGATTTTCGTTTTTTTTCAATCTCATCACCTCGGCAAAATAATTTAAAATCTATATTAAACCTTAGGTTGTTAAAATATTCTATTTAGAAGCGTTTCATAAGCAAATAACTATTGATAAAAACAGCACTGATTTTCAAAACTAAACAGTAAGTGAAAACTATATATTAATATTCTCTAATTTCAATCGATCTCCTTTCTCCATGTCATTTTTTGCTTTTTTCCCTATAACATCATTATAATGTTTAGGGTGAAGTCCAAACCCTGGTCTAATAGATCTCACATTCTCTTCTGTAAGAAGCTCTCCTGCGTTAATATCCTTAACAACATACAAGGATCTTGAAAAATCTTTCCCTTTTACTTGTTTCTCTGTTAAAGTATAATCTACAACACCAATTGCACTTTCTGCTTCTCTAACAGCTGTTACCATTGCTTTAAACTCACCTTCATCCATAGAGAAACTTGAATCAGGTCCACCTATTGATCTATCCAAAATAAAATGCTTTTCAATTATTTTTGCTCCAAAACAGGTCGCAACTACAGGAACCGTAGCCCCCATCGTGTGATCAGATAAACCAGTTATTACACCGTATCTTTTTGCTAAATCTTTTACCATACACATATTTGCTTCTTCTATAGGCGCTGGATAACTAGAAGTACATTTTAGCAAAGCTATATTTGTATTCCCCATTCTTCTACAAGCATCTAAAGCTAGCTCTATATCTTCTTGCTCAGCAATTCCTGTTGAAATAATTACCGGTTTTCCTTTAGAAGCTACTAACTCTATTAATGGAATATCAGTTATTTCAAATGAAGCAATCTTATAAGCAGGAACATCTAGGTCTTCTAAAAAAGAAACAGATGTCTTATCAAAAGGTGATGAAAAACTAATTAAGCCTTCTTCTTTTGCCGCATCAAACAATTGTTTATGCCATTCCCATGGTGTATAAGCTTGTTGGTATAATTTATGTAAATTAGCTCCGTCCCAAATAGTTCCCTTAATTACAAAGTCATCTCTATCGCAATTAATAGTCATTGTATCCGCTGTATATGTTTGTAGCTTTATGGCATCGGCTCCAACTCTTTTAGCTGCTTTGATGGTTTCTATAGCTACTTCAATATTACCATTGTGGTTTGCAGATAATTCTGCAATAATAAAAACCTTAGATCTATTATTTATTTCAAAATTTCCTATTTTCATATCTAACTATTAATTTCTGTGGTTTTGTAAGAGCTTTTGCTTCAAGCCCTTTTTTCATTTCTGAATAATTCTAACGTCTGCTATTATTTGTTTATCAGCTTTTAATGACGCCCTATTAAATTCAAGTCTAAAATTCTTCGTCTCTATATAAGCATTCGGGTAGCCTTCAGCATCTAACATTCTTATATGATTGAACATTGTTTCAATATCTTCAACATTTTCAACATTACTCATATCAGAAGTTCTCCTTTTAAAAGAAATAACTTCACCAACTTGCTTTTCTGGTATTATATTTAAGTTTATAATTTCTTTTATCATTTGAAATATTATTTTATTTGTTCTTATAAATATTTCTTCAGCAGTACCATTCAAGTTTAAATCTTTCTTTAAATAAATGTCTCCAGCGTCGATTTCTTTAACAACTTTTAAAGCAGAAATTTTAGTATCTTCAAATCCTCTCGATATAAGGTTTTGTAGCGGACTACCTCCTCTTCCAAACGGTAAATCTGTCATATGAAAAACTATACACTCATAACTATTATAAATTTCTTCAGGAATAATATATGACCAATGTGGAATAAAAATTTTAGCCGGATTTATTCTATTAATTTTTTCAAGATTAAATTCATCCTTATCATCTATAAAGTTCCAGTTTGAATTATGATCATCACTTTGAAGTGATGTAAACATATCTTTATTCCATATCTTACTAGATAAAATTAAATAGTTTTTCATGCTTTTATAAAAACCTTATATTCTTCACCGTTTATGATTTCTTTGTCAAGAGGTTTAAACCCTAATTTAATAAAAACTTTTATTGAACCCAAGTTTGAAACATTTACTTTTGCAATTATTTCAATTCCTTTTTCCAATTTCTTGTTTTGATATATTGCTTTTTCTATTATTTGTGTTCCGAAACCTTTACCTCTATATTTTTTATCTATTGAATAATCAACTTCATATTTATTATTCAACAAATCAAACCTTACTTGTCCTACAGGCGTTTCATTCATTTCCAAAACAAATATATAACTTGAAGAACTGTTTAGTTTATTTTCAAACCATAATTTATGATTCTCCCAAGAAATAGGTGATTTATTAATGGAATTAGACCTAACAGTTGCTTCATTAACCCAATTAAATAATAATTTTGAATCTAAGGAGTTAATTTCTCTAAGTTTTAATGTTTCTGAAATAACTTTAGAATGAATTATCACATTTTTAAATTTACCCTCAAAAAAACAATGTTGTTTTAAAACAGCTTCTTTTTTAAAACCAGCTGTTTCTAATGACTTATACAAGTGCGGTCTTAAATCAAATGCGTACGTATATATTTTATGGAAATTTAATTCATTAAAAGCAACCCTCTCAATTAACCTTAAATAATTAACCCAATGGGTTTTGAATTCATGTTTTTCCAAACTTGTATTCATTACAAAAGATATTTCTGCGTTTTTATCAAGCCAATTTATGTGTACGAGCCCTCCATACCCAATACAAACATCATCTTTCAAATATGAAAACAGTATCTGGTTTGGGCTTTCCTTCTCAAATAATTTAATTACGGTGCTTTCAAAATAAGAATCTTGACTTTCCTGCGTTAACAAGCTAGATTGACGAAGATGATAAACTTGTTCATTTCGCCACGTCATTATTGCTATTCTATCTTCATAACGTATTGGAACTATAGAATAAACCTTATCAGAAAAAATATTTTTTGTTAAACATTTATATTTATTAGGAAACTTCATGTTAATTCAATCTTTTAAACCCTCCATGACATACTGGGCCTTCTAATAAATCATCAATATTTAAAGTACCTCTTTCACATTTTTCTATCTTTTGAAAAACTGTGTCTAACTCTTCTAAATAAGAATTAATCACTGGTTTTGTATGTGCCGTACAACTATATAAAACTGTAGAAGCCAAATATCCTTTTTTCAACAATTCTTGAGTAATCAGTGTTTTATATTTTAAAGCATCGTTAGAAATAAAAGAAAAGCCTGCTAAAGCTGGGATACCGAAAGTATCTATCCTTAAATTGTTGTTTTTTGCAATATTTAACCATTGCTCTTTTACATAAATACCCACTTCAGTAATATAATCCCATGGTTTTTCCTTCTCGAATACTTCAAGTGTTTTTAACGCAGCTGCAGGTCCAATACGCTCGGTCCAAAAGGTAGAACTAATAAAAGTGCTTTGGGCAGCTTCCATAACCTCTCTCTTCCCAACAACTGCCGTTAAGGCATATCCATTTGCAATCGTTTTTCCAAAGACCGCCATATCTGGCTCTACACCATATTTCTTAAAAATCCCTCCATTTGTTTCTCTAAAACCAGAAGTACATTCATCAAAAACTAACACAATATTGTTCTCTGTTGCTAGATTTCGAACCTTTTGCAAATATCCTTCCTCAGGTTCTAAGTTACGTTGAACCTCCATTTTGATAACACCTATATCATGATTCTTAACAAGGTTTTCAAGTTCTTCAAAATCATTGTATAAAAATGGTAAAGTGCTTCCTTTTAAATTGCTCGGAACTCCAGCAACGTCTAGGCCAGGAAGTAAATGCTGATCTAAACCTTCATCATTACCAAGGTTCGTAGACAAGTACCAATCATGCCATCCGTGATAACCACAAATAGCAACTTTATCTTTACCACTAGCCGCTCTTGCAATTCTAATAGCTATAGCATTTGCTTCTCCTCCCGTTCGAGCAAAACGAACCATATCTGCCCAAGGATTTATCTCAATCAATTTCTCAGCCAAATAAACTTCCTCTGGGCAGTTAAATGTAGACATGTTACCTGATTGAACTACTTTACTTACAACATTATCAACTTCGTTGTTTCCATAGCCTAATATGTTAGTCCCAATACCCATAATAGAAACATCTGTATATTTATTTCCATCTAAATCCCAAACATAACAATCTTTTGCTTTTGAGAAATATGAGGGCCATTCATCTGGCAAAAACATTTCTGGTCTTTTTGACAATAGCATTGTCCCTCCTGGTATTACTTTTTTTGCTCTTTTATATAAATTTTGACCTGTTTTCATTTTGTGTAATTTTTATCTTCTAACAATGATTTTTGATACCCTTCATTTCTAATAATCTGTTGATTGGTAAATTTTTCAGGGAATTTTATTATATAATTGGTGTAGTCTAACCAAGTACGATCACTTCCTAAATCATTAACCAAAACCTCTATAGCATCAAAATCTTTTTGAGTATCAACTGTCATTCGTATATGCCCTAGGTCATTTTCTGCTTCATAATCTACTGTGGTAAATAAAACATTGAGATTGGTTCTAATATACGGAGTTACGTGCTCTCTTTCTGAAGGCAATCTTGCCGTTTTCCATGCATCTTCTAACACTCTATATTTAAAAACTTCAGTATCTTGTCCATCTGGAAAATGTTCTTTCCCAAAACCTATATTTGAGCCATAATCAACATCTTGTTTAATTGTATACTCTATAACTTTATCTATTAAAACAGGATCAATTAATGGGCAATCAGCTGTTAAACGTACTACATAATCACATTGTTCATTTTCAATTGCTTTGTAAAACCTATCCAAAACATCATTTTCACTTCCTCTGAAACAATAATGGCCTAAGTCTTTGACATGTTGCTCAAGTTCATTATTGTTATCATCAACTGATGTAGCAACAATTATTTTATCTATTTTTTTGCATTTCTCTAATCTGTTTAACATAATTTCAATTAAAGTTTTTCCTTTAACTGTTTTTAAAGTTTTTCCTGGCAACCTAGTAGATCCCATTCTAGCCTGAATTAATGCTATTGTTCTCATAATTATTTTTTAAATAGTTTATCTGACTCGTATAAATGTGCAATTTGAATTGGCAGCACATGATTCCATTTTGAATTATTATCCATTAAATTAATTCTAAAAATCAAGCAAATTCTTCTCATCACCTCTGCCTTCGATAAGCTTAAAAAATCATATTGATAGATTTCTTCTAATTTAATCTCACTAATTAATATATCTAAATAATTATTTTTTACTTCATTATAATTAATAATTTCTTTATTTAAAGATAAAAATTGGCGACACTGTTTTAACGCATTAAATGCTAAAGAATACCCCAAAGGTATTTTTTTACAAGAATCAAAATCAAGTACCGCTACAATCTCTCCATCTTTAGCAATTAAATTATGTGGATGCATATCAAAATGACAAGGAACAATGGGCCCACAAATGAGGTCTTTTTTATATAAATCTTTCCAAGTACTATAAATATAATCCCAATGTAAATTAAGCAAACTGGTATATTCTTCACCAAAATAACTAGCCCAATTAGCTCTCTCTGAAGCCATTTTAGTTATAATTAAATCATCATTTACAGAAAGATGAAGAGGCCCTTTTTCTGGAGTCAACTCAGAAGGAAGGTCAAACAAAGTAATTGCCAGCTTTCCAGTAACTTTTGCCAGGGATTCTAGTTCATTACTTAGCCCAGAAAAATAATCTCCGTCATTGAATATGTTAAAACTCCAAATTGCCCCATTAAAAAGAAGCACAAAACTCTTATCTACAAAGCTTCCTGAATATGGAACAGGAATGTTTTTATCATATAACCAATTTGTTAATCTTTGTATTTTTTCAACACTCTTTTCCTCTGTTCCTAAAGGCCATTTTTTGAGTAGAATGCTCTTTCCATCCGTAGATTCAATTCTATAATTACTTGAGTTGATTTCAAATGCTCCTGAATAATACACATCGGCTATATCAGAAATATACAACTTGGGGATGTGTTTACATATATCAATAAATAAATTAATTTCTTTATTATCTATACGGTTCCATATAGGAGTCTTATTTGAAAAAATATCTGGTTCAAAAATCATACAATTTAATATGATTTAGATAATCCACCATCGACAGAAAGTTGTACACCTGTAATATAACTTCCGTCTTCAGAACATAAAAAACTTGCCGTTTTTGCAATCTCTTCTACAGAGGCAAATCGTTTGATTGGAATACTTTTTTCGCTTTCCTTTAAAACATCTTCATAGAGTTTATCATCAATTATTGACTTCTTTTTTAATAAACTAACAAGCCTATCCGTAAACACTCCTCCAGGACATATTGCATTTACCGTTATATTGTAAGAAGCTAGTTCTATGGAGATTGCTTTATTAAATGCTGCAACTCCAGCTCTCATTGTTGCAGACAGTACCATTATAGGACTAGGTTCTTTTGCAATGGTTGATGTAATTGATAAAATCCTCCCCCAATTGTTCTCTTTCATCACGGGAGCAAATGTGGTTGAAAACCTGATTACACTCATTAAGCTAATTTCAAAGGCTGACTTCCAAGCATCCTCATCATGGTTAAGAAATGAATCTGCAGGAGGTCCTCCAGCATTATTTATTAAAATATCTACTCTACCCCATTTGGATAAAGCTAGTTTTAAAGCCTTGTTAGGTAAATCAACATCAGATACATCTCCAATTAATGTTTCAATTTGATCAGCATTATAGCTAGATTTTAAATTAGTAAGTGCCTCTTCATTTCTTGCAATAACTAAAACATTTATTCCTTTAGAGATAAATTCTTTCACGATTCCTAGACCAATTCCTTTACTTCCACCAGTAACTACTGCAACTCTGTTCTTGTTTTTCATTTTAACCTATATTAAATCCTGATTTATAATTATCATCTACTAACTCTTTCATATAACTATATATTTTGGGTGTAGTTCTATAAGCAAGAGGAAGTACATGTTTTTCAATCTCTTTTAGATATTTTATCTTGATTTCTTCATTAGGATTGACCCCTAAAATAAAAAGATTATCTAATTTATCTATTATTTTTATTACCCTAGCTTCTATAGGGCCATTCTCTATTTTTTTATAATATGTATTTTTATAATCTTCGTCCCACTGCTGTTCTCTATCTACTGTCAAATCTAAGATTTGATTAGAAATTTTTTTACCAAATTTTTCTGTAATAAAATCATTAGTATAATCTGATAACTCAAAAACATTATGAATCAATCCTACGATTCCTAAATCAACATTCATTTTATCATAATATAACATCGCCAATGAAGCGACTCTGATTGGGTGTGCAAAATAAATTTCAGGACTTAATCCGGCATGGTCATACTTAATATTACCAGCAAATTGATAAGCTTCCAATAAACGTTCTTTCTCAGTAGAAGAGGAAACTAAATTTAATGCTTTTGTCCATAATAAATCAGCGTTCGGATCAACTGCAACCCTTCCTTTAAGCCTTCTTTCTCTCTCTAAATCAATGCTTTCTAACAAATTAAAATCTCTCATAACAATCAAATAGATATATTGCTAAATCCAGTTAATTGGGTTTAACAAAGCACCTTCTTTTATATTTATATTATCAATAACTTCTGTAGGAATATTCGTTCTTTCAGAACAAATATATATATTCTTTTTTAACTGCTCTAAACTATCGACACCTATTAAAACCCTATCAATATAGTTTTTTTGAAGCACATATTGCAAAGCCAACGTTTCTGTACTGACCTTGTATTTATTTTTAATTTGTACTAGGTCTTCTAAATAAGGTTTTAGTGGTAAAATTTTACCTTCAATTGTATCTATATTTTTAAAAAATAAGCCTTGGAGAAACGTTGACCGAACATGGATCTCTTTACCTTTTGATTTTGCTTTTAACAAAACCTCTTTCCGTCGACTGCTATTGTCAAATAAATTAAACGGAAGTTGTATTAAATCAACATCCTCATTTTTAAGCACTTCTTCCAATTCTTCATTGGTATAGAGTGAAACACCAATTTTTTGAATGCTTTCCTCATCCCTTAAAAAAATAAGGTCTTTTTTAAAATCTGAATAATACTTTTTAAAATCAGCATAAGAATGAAACATATAACTATACAAGCTCTTAACATTTAAAGTCTCTAAGTTTGTATAAATACGTTCTTTTATATTTGTAGGCAAATCTAAGCGGGCTGGGCTAAACTTTGTGATAACTTGAAATGAATTGGATGAGTTTTTATGATACTCACCTATTTTTTCTTGAGAATCCCCATAAGTTTCTGCTGAATCCAACAATAGAACGCCATGTTCAGCGGCTGCATCTAAAATTTCTTTTACCGCTGCAGAACTAGCTTTGCCAACGGTGTTGTTAACGCCATAATCCAAGCCAAATTGTACCGTTCCTAAGATTAGTTTACGCTCCATTAATAACTTTTTAAAATTTACTTCTCATTTAAAAAAAGCAATACTTTATCTATCACAAAGTCTTGCTCTTCCTGTTTAAGGCTAGGATACATAGGCAAACTAATACATTTAGCATAATAGTTCTCAGAGTTAGAAAGCTCTGCACCTTTATATCCAATTTTTTGATAATATGGCAGAGTCTGAACAGGTACATAATGTATTTGGGTGTAAATATTATGCTCTCTTAAAAAATCATACATCGCTTTTCTTTCATCGACTTCTATTATAAATAAATGATGTGCATTGTAGAAATTTATTGGAAGACTCTGGAATTTTAGTTTCCCTTTAAATGCTTTTTTATAAGTTTCAGCAATCTCATTTCTTTTTTCAACACCAACTTTATTCTTAGCCAATTGTGTAATCCCTAGAGCTGATTGAATATCAGTAAGTCGGTAATTGTATCCAAGTTCTTGCATTTCATAGAACCAACCTCCATGATTTTGCTGCATATTATCTTTAGTTATTCCATGACTTCTTAGGAGTGATAATTTTTTATACACTGCTTCAGAATTTGTCGTTAACATACCACCTTCACCACAAGCAATGTGTTTTACTGGGTGAAATGAAAACACACCAATATCTGCATATTTACCATTTCCGCACATTTGCTTATCGTTCATTGAGTCTATAAAATACCCTCCCGGAGCATGGCATGCATCTTCAATAATCCAAAGGTCGTGCTCTTTAGCTAGTTTACTAAACGCTTCTAAATTAACAGGCAATCCAGCAAAATCAACAGGAATAATTCCTTTAAAAAATCCTTTTGGCTTACTTTCAATTAATTTTTTGGTACTTTCAAAAGACAAAACATAAGTATCTGGATCTATATCTGCAAACCAAACTTCTGCGTTTGCATAACGTATACAATTAGCCGATGCTGCAAAAGTAATTGGTGTTGTAATTACACGGTCACCAGGCTTTAAATCCATCGCTAAAACTGCAAGGTGTAAACCTGATGTCGCGTTGTTAACCGCTACTGCATATTTAACACCAATATAAGCCGCAAATTTATTTTCAAATTCGTTTACTTTAGGTCCTTGGGTAAGAAAATCTGAAGTAAGTGTTTCTATTACGGCATCAATATCATCTTTCTGAATATCTTGCCTTCCATAAGGTATTGGTTTCATTAAACTTCAAAATTAGGATCAACATGTTCTTTTACTAGTTCTCTTAGTGAGTCTACAGTCTCCCATTCAGTATTATTTCCTGAATCATAAGAAAAACCATCTGGAACATCTACCGCATTAAAAGCCTTTTTATAATCTTCTTTTGAATATTGTGTATAAGGTGATTTTTGAGGTAAAATAGCATAATATTTCCCTAAGTCAACAGTATTATAAGAATCTGAAGATGTAATCATTTCTTCGTGTAATTTCTCACCTGGTCTGATTCCTACAACTTTTTGTTCCATTTCTGGAGCAATAGCAATTGCGACATCTGGGATCTTATAAGAAGGAATCTTAGGTACAAAAACCTCTCCTCCCCATGCATTCTCTATTGCATAGAAAACCATTTCACAACCATCTTCTAAAGAAATGTTGAATCTGGTCATTTTATCATCAGTAATTGGAAGAAATGACTCTCCTTTTTTCTTCTTATCAAGGAAAAACGGCATAACCGAACCATTGGACCCCATTACATTACCATATCTTACTACTGAAAATTTAATATTTCTACTTCCTTTAATATTATTTGCTGCAATAAATAATTTATCAGAAGCTAATTTTGTTGCTCCATATAAGTTGATCGGTGCTGCAGCTTTATCTGTAGACAATGCAACAACGTCTTTTACACCACTTTCAAGAGCAGCATCTATTACATTTTCAGCTCCATTAATATTTGTCTTTACACATTCCATTGGATTATACTCTGCCAAATGAACGTGCTTCATTGCTGCTGCATGAATAACAACATCAACTCCTTCGAAAGCTCTTACTAAACGTGATTTATCCCTTACATCTCCAATGAAATATCTAAGTTGAGGATAAACACTCTCGGGAAATTCTTGCCCCATTTGAAAATGCTTCTGCTCATCTCTAGAAAAAATCACTAACTTTTTTACATTTGGAAAACGCTCCAAAATAAGTTTAGTAAACATTTTACCAAATGAACCGGTTCCTCCAGTTATTAAAATTGATTTTCCGTTTAAATCTAACATATAATGATATTTAATTTTTATTTGAAATACTGTTTTTTTGAATTAGTTTGGCTTTTAATTTATAAATGTTATTCAGCTTGTTTCAAAATATCATGTCCTGCTTTTAATAACACAACATCTTTCTTCATTAAAGTAACATCACCTTTCATCATATCTTTTACTAAAGAAGCTAAATCATGCTCGGGTACCCAACCTAATTTATTCTTCGCTTTTGAAGGGTCTCCAATTAACAAATCAACCTCTGTTGGTCGGAAATAAGACGCGTCAACAGACAACACTTCTTTACCTATTTCTAATTGAAAATCTTTATGATTACATTCTGTAATATAGGCTTTCTCATCGACTCCTTCTCCTTTGAATTCTAATCCTATTCCAACTTCTCCAAAAGACAAGCGCACAAATTCTCGCACAGTGGTAGTTACCCCTGTTGCAATTACCCAATCTTCTGGCTGATTCGCTTGCAAAATCATCCACATCATTCTAACATAATCTTTCGCATGTCCCCAATCTCGTTTAGCCTCTAAATTCCCTAAATAGAATTTATCTTGCAGACCTAATGCTATCTTTGATACCGAACGAGTGATTTTTCTTGTAACAAAAGTCTCCCCTCTTCTTGGTGATTCATGGTTAAATAATATACCGTTACAAGCAAACATATTATACGCTTCGCGATAATTTTTAGTAATCCAAAAACCATAAATTTTCGCCACTCCATAAGGTGAACGAGGATAAAACGGTGAAGATTCATCATAAAAACCGTGTACATTTTTATTTTCAGGCATACCCCCATACAATTCAGAAGTTGATGCTTGGTAAATTCTTGTTTTCTTTTCTAAACCTAAAATTCTTACGGCTTCTAATATTCGTAAAGTTCCCAGTCCATCAATATTACCGACATATTCTGGAGTATCAAAGGAAACAGCAACATGCGACATGGCTCCTAAATTATAAATCTCATCTGGCTGTGTTTCTTGGATAATACGAGTAAGATTCATTGCATCAGATAAATCTCCATAATGCAATTTTAATCTTTGATTTGGATGATGCGGATCTTGGTACAAATGATCAATTCTATCTGTATTAAACAATGATGATCTTCTCTTGACACCATGAACCATATAACCTTTCTCCAACAACAACTCAGCTAAATAAGAACCATCTTGACCTGTAATACCAGTAATTAATGCTACTTTCATTATTTATAATTTTATTTCTTTAATTGTATCTATTTTATCTAAAAACCATAGGTAAGTTTTTTTAATACCTACTTCTAATTCTGTGGTATACTCCCAACCGAGTTCTTTCATTTTAGAAACATCCATTAGTTTCCTTGGCGTTCCATCTGGCTTGCTGTCATCCCAAATAATATCCCCTTGGTGCCCAGTAATCTCTTGAATTGTCTCTGCCAATTCTTTAATGGTAATATCTTTTCCAGAACCTACATTATATAAGTGTTCTGGCAATTTATTTTCTAAAGCATAAACTACAGCTTCTGCCATATCATCTACAAACAAAAACTCCCTCATAGGAGTTCCACTTCCCCATAGTTTTACTGGACTATGATTATTCTCCTTTGCCTCATGAAATTTACGCAGCATCGCTGGCAATACATGTGATGTTTTTAAGTCAAAATTATCATGAGTACCATATAAATTAGTCGGCATCAAGCTCACATAATCTTTACCGAATTGTTTACGTATTGCCTGACACGCCTTAACACCCGTTATTTTTGCAATAGCATACCATTCGTTGGTGGGCTCTAAAGAATCTGTTAATAAGTACTCTTCTTTTAGAGGTTGCTTTGCTAATCTAGGATAAATACATGAGCTGCCTAAAAAAATAAACTTTTGCACATTGTATTTAAGCGAGTTATCTATAAGATTATTTTGTATCTGCATATTCTCCATCAAAAACGGATAAGGATACTCATTATTTGCTAAAATACCTCCAACTCTTGCTGCTGCGTTGATAACAATTTCTGGCTTCTCGTTTTCAAAAAACCCAGCAACATCTTGTTGGTTTCTTAAATCTAATTCGTTACTTGTTTTACCAATAATATTCATGTACCCATTAGATTCAAGCACTCTCCATATAGAGCTACCGACCATTCCACGGTGACCTGCTATATATATTTTACAACTCTTATTCACTTTTTTTAAAAATATTTTTTCAATTAACTTTGAATGATCTACTTCTTTTACTTTACTAGATTTTGATTTTAAATTTTAACCTTATCCAAATCAACATTAGAAAAATTGTTTCATATGTCCTAAAAACAACATCTTAAAACCAACCTACATAATCTGAATCTATATCAACAATACTCATCATTAATTTTATTAGTAATTTATTATTCTATAAACAACAGGTACACTTATTTTAAGTTATAAAAAAACATAGTTAAGTCTCTATGTTTTCCTTATTTTTATTTTTTTAAAATCATTATAAAAAACTTTAACTTTAACCAATCCTAGGCTAAATAAGAACCCAACAAAAATAGTTGCAACTAAATTTAATAGCCTTCTAGGTGAAGATTTAACTAAAGGAATTGTTACTGGTTTTAGCACTGTAAACAAAGGTGTATCTTGTTTTACTTGTAACCTTTGTGTCTCAAGCTGCTTGGCTAATTCATTATAAACATTAAAAGTGATATTATAATCCGACTTTAATTGCAATAATTTTGTTCTTCCAAGAGATGTATTAATTGAATTATTTTGGTCCTCAAAACGTGCTAAATTTAACTGAACTTCTTGAAATTCTTTTTGTTTTTCTAAAAAACGTGCTTCAATATATTTTAATTCATCTTTAGATTTTTCAGTTTTAAATTTCAAAGCATATTCTTGCAATAATTCTTGAGCTCTTAAAGTTAGTTGTGAACTTGCATATGCCTCATGCATTGTTACTGAAATAGTAACAAAACTTTCAGCTGTATTTACCTCTAAGTAAATTTGATTTTCCAATTGTTTTATTAATTTACCTTCTTCTGTAGACACAGAAATGATTGCGTCATCATTTAAGTTAGTAATTTTATTGTTTTTATCATCATTTGTAAAGAGCGAAATAATTGTAGAGGGTAAACCTAACGTGTATTTCTTTAAATTACCTAAAACTCCAAGGCTATATAAATTTTCATAATACCATTTGTAAGAAACAGGTGATGCTTGACCTTCAATTAAAAGTTGTGTCTGTAATAATTCTTTCTGAAAAGGAATACTTTTTACAATTTGGGGATATAAATCAGGAGAAATTTCAGAGTTACTTCCCCCATTAAGGTTTATACCCGCTAAAGAAGCCAAGCCACCTAAACCACTTTTAGCAGATTTCCCTTCCACCAAAGGTACAAACGTAGTAGATGATGTATATAGGTTTTGAGAAAAAACAGCAATAAATAAACCAATAGAAGTAAATATGAGAGTTATTTTCAAAATAAACCTGCGCTCATCCCAGAATTCTTTTAAAAGCTTATAGAAATCTATAGTATCTTCATCTTCCCGATAAGGTTTGATATTTTCTTTTTTCATACTTTATTTCTAATATTATAAAAATATTTTATTTTTTTATTTATTTTGTAAGAGACTGAATAATCAACGCTAAAGTCGCAAATCCTGAAGTAATTCCTAGAACTTCTTGAGTTGACATTTTGTTTTTATCCTCAATTATTGAAGGCACAAAAATTATTGCTCCTGGTTCTATTTTAGGATAGAATTTAAAAAACAGAAACCTTTTAATCGCCTTAATATCTCCATTGCTATATACGACAAAGGCTTTAGATTTTTTTGCTTTCTGAGAAAATCCTCCTGAATTGTTAACATATTCCTTTAAACTTTTTCCAGGTTTAAAATGAACTAGAGTAGGTGATAATATTTCTCCTCTTACTTCAATTGTTTGTTTTTCTGACGGTATTAACAATTCATCTCCTTCTTCTAAGAACAAGTCTATATCTGAACCAGCACCTCCTTTATTTAAAATTGCATCTAAATCAATCCCAATCTTAAAACCACTTATTTTTTCAAAGATTTTTACATCTTTAGTAATAGAATCTTTTTCATTGATGTCTTTTATTAGCTCTTGCTGATTTCTAGTTGATTCATCTTGATTTTTTCTAACAAGTGTAGCTCCAGCAACATATGCAAAAGGTGTTAACCCTCCAGCTCTTTTAATTAAGTCTGAAATTCGTTCATTTTTATTTATTAAAATATACGGTCCCTGGTATTTAACCTCTCCTTTTATCGTTACATTTTTTTGAGCAACATACCCTTTTAGATATCTCACATTTATAATATCATATGGTTCAATATAAAAAGGTTTTCCTTCATTAAGTGCTAAATTTATTTTTGAAGAAATTGCAAAGTTTTTACTCAAGGTTTTAAAACTACCATCTTTTAATCTTCTTGAAACACTTATTACTTGTGGATCTGCTCCTTCTTTTAAGCCTCCAGACATCGCAATCACATCTTCAATTTGCAATTTACCAACAAAGTCAAACGTAGAAGGAGAATTAACAGCTCCGCCTACGGATATTGTTCTTTTTTCTCTTAGTTCTTGTTTGTTGAAAATTCGGATTTCGTCTCTTGCTTTTAATACAATTGACGTTTTACCATTTAAAATATCTAAAATAGAAAAAGAAATATTCTCTTTATTTGATTCATCAAAAACTCTAACTAATTTCCCTCTATTTAAAAAGGCTTCTGGAGTAACACCTTCTGCTTTAATAATTAGATCTTTTAATGTCATATTTTCAAGTAATTCAAAATCACCAGGTCTATACACTTCGCCTTTTATCGATATTTTATTTTTATATTTATCTACAACTTTTTGAATAATTAGTTTATCCCCACCTTGAATCAGGAAATTTTTAGCATCTTGTATTTGTACTTCTTTAACCTCTTTTTGGGTTCCGTTAACACGTTCTAAAACTAATAAGTTTGTATAAGCCTCTGCGGTAAATCCTCCAAAATATTGAATTAAATCATCAAGAGTTTGACCTTTTTTTAATTCATAAATACCCGGTCTTTTAACTGCTCCCTCAACAATAACTAGGTTTTTATATGGCCCAACTAACAAAATATCTTGATCTTGAAGTTTTAAATTACCTTTTAAAGAACCTTTTAGTAAGTAATTATAAATATCTAATAAAGCAATTGTTTTTCCGTTTCTAACCAATTTAACATCTCTAAAAGTACCCATTTTTGTTGGACCTCCAGAAACATACAAGGCGTTTAACACCGTTGATAAAGAATTCAAAGAATAGGTTCCCGGAACCTTTACCTCTCCTATAATATTTACTTGTACAGTTCTGATTTTAGAAACTGTAATATTTGTGTTTATTTTGTTATAACTATCACTAGAAGCTCCTATACCAGCATGCTTCTTTTTTAATTTAGAAATGATTTTTTTACTAGCATTTTCAATCGTAAATCCATTCACATAAATTTGACCAACACCTTCTATTTTAATATTTCCTTGATTATTAACGGTAGATTTATAGGTTACTTCAGAAGCGCCCCATAAATCGATTACCAATTCATCTCCTGGACCTAATTGATAATTCTCTGGAACAGCTATATTAACATTAGGTGTAAAAGTGATATTTGAATTATTAAAAAAATCATACCCAAATAACAATTCTTTTGGTTTCTCTTTATCGAAATTATCATTTCCTTTTAACCCAAAAGAATCATTTACATTTACTTGACCTGAAATATTATCATTAATCTCTTTTGGTTTTGAAGTAGTGTCTAAATTATTGACTCTTCTTTTAAACTCTGCTATTTTCAATGAAGAAACACCTTGAGCTTTTGCAAGGATTTCAGCTTGATCCATAGTGTAACCATTCTTTTGAATAGAATTCCAATACGATTTTATCTGGTTATCAGTTAGAGTACTAATATCTACATTATTCAATTGACTAATATCTTGAGCCAAGATTATAGAAGTGAAAAAAGTAAATACTAAAATTAATAATAGTTGAGTTTTCTTTTTCATTTTATACAGTTAGAGTCTATTAATTTAAACGTGATAATATTATAGCTTTAAAAATTATTTTTTTACACTTTTCCAATTTGATAATATTCAAATTCTTTTTTTTCGAGTTCAAAGGTACGATATTGATTTCTCCCATCAAAAATAATTGCTTGTTTCATCTGTTTTTTTAACTCGTCAAAATCTATTAAACGGAATTCTTTCCATTCTGTAAGTAATAATAACGCATCTACATCTTGTATGGCATCCATTTTACTTTGAGCAAAAACAATTTCATTATTTTTAAAGTAATGTTTTTTTGCTGTTTTCATTGCTTTTGGATCATACGCTTTAACCAGCGCACCTTTCTCCAATAGTTTATTTATGATATATACAGAAGCTGCTTCACGCATGTCATCCGTTTCTGGCTTAAATGACAATCCCCAAACTCCAAAAGTTAAGCCTTTTAAATTACCCTTAAATCGTTTTACTATTTTATCGAAAAAATATTCTTTTTGTTTTTTATTGAGCTCATTTACAGAAGAAATTATAGCTGGATTATAACCATTATCTTTTCCTAGTTTTATAAGCGCTGAAATGTCTTTTGGAAAACATGTGCCACCATAACCAATACCAGGATAAATGAAATCGTACCCAATTCTTGAATCAGACCCAATTCCTACTCTAACACTATTAACATCTGCACCAACTTTTTCACAAATATTAGCCATCTCATTTATAAAAGAAATTTTTGTAGCTAACATTGCATTTGCAGCGTACTTTGTCATTTCTGCAGAATGAATATCCATTACTATAAACCTATCGGAAGCTCTAAAAAAAGAACTATATAATTGTTTCATTTTACTAAAGACTTCTTTCTTTTCTGCTCCAATCACAATTCTATCTGGCTTCATAAAATCATTGATTGCTGCTCCTTCTTTTAAAAATTCAGGATTAGAAACAACATCAAAATCAACATGAACACCTCTTTTATTGATTTGCTCTTGAATAATCTCTTTAACCCGCAACGTTGTTCCAACTGGAACTGTTGATTTTGAAACGACTATTTTATGTTCTAAAATCACTTTACCTATTGATGTTGCAACATTAAAAACAGCTGACAAATCTGCGCTTCCATCCTTGCTCATTGGTGTGCCAACTGCAATGAAAATAATATCTGATTTACCAATTGCCTCTTCTAAATTGGTCGAGAAAAATAATGTTTTATGACTGTTACTGCTTATTAACTCTTTTAATCCCGGCTCATAAATTGGAATAATACTTTTATTCAATTTATCTATTTTTTCTTTATCAATATCTACACAAATCACTGTGTTTCCCATTTCTGCAAAACAAGTTCCTGTAACTAAACCTACATATCCTGTACCTACAACAGTAACATTCATAGTTAAATCATTTTATAATTTACATTCATTTTAAAAAAAACGAATTTTAAAAAATATGAAATATTTCATATTTTTACAATCTTAATCTTTATTTAATAACCAAGATGAAGACTGAATTTTATCTCCTAAACCATCTATTAATTGAATGTTTAATTCATTACATACTGGTGCTTCAGGAATTGAGTTATTATCCTGATCTCCTCCATTAGCAAAACCTAATTGGTATTCTTGTCCATAAGTTTCAAAAATAGCGCGAATAGAATCACATACTGTTCTGTCTTTATCTACAGAAATAATAGCTTTATCTACCGCTTTAATGTTTTGTACAATAAATAATCTTTCGGCTTCTTTTTGGAATTCTTTGGATCCTTTTAAAGCTCTTTGTAAATCGCTGTTTACAATTACAAACAACTCATCTGCTAAATCCTTGGCATTATTAAAGTATTCTAAATGCCCTTTATGAATAGGATTAAAGTACCCTGAAACTATTATTGCTTTCTTTTTCATTATTGTTTTTTAAAAATATGTTTAATTACCTAGCTAAAAAAGGGTGTTTTTCTCCCGTTTTTAATATTTCATTATTTCGAATATCATGTACAATTTCTATAGATTGTTTTGCGTCTTTTAATCCAAAACCATTTCCTTTTAGAATTTCTTTATAGCTTTCTGTGTGTAATTCGGTAAAACCATGACTAAATTCTATTTCTTCATTATTTACAGTAATTGATCTATATGTTCTTTGTCCGGATACCCTAATTTTTTCTGGCAACGAATTTTCATCAATCGATAAAAACCAACGTACTCTAGCTTTTTCAAATTCTAAGAATCCTGCTGCTTTATCTTTTTCACGTAAATGAACACTGTTTGTTTTTACGGCACCAAAAATCCATGAAAGCATGTCATAAAAATGTACGCCAATATTTGTTGCAATTCCACCTGATTTACTTTCATCTCCTTTCCAAGATATATCATACCAACTTCCTCTTGAGGTGATGTAAGTCAAATCTATATCATAAATTTTATTTTTTGGACCTTCTTCAATTTTATTTTTTAAAGCGATGATGCTTGGATGCAATCGCAATTGTAAAATTGCGTATATTTTTTGCCCTGATTCTTTTTCTATATCGACTAAAGCATCTACATTCCATGGATTTAACACTAAAGGCTTTTCACAAATAGCATCAGCTCCACTTCGTAATGCCATTCTAATATGAGAATCATGTAAATAATTCGGCGTACAAATACTTACATAATCTAAAAGCGTACCTTTTCTTTTTAATTTTTCAATATGGCGATCAAATCTTTCAAATTCAACAAAGAAATCTGCATTTGGAAAGTAGCTGTCCAATACACCAACACTATCAAACTTATCTAAAGCAGCTACTAAATTATTATTAGTGTCTTTTATCGCTTTTAAATGTCTTGGAGCAATATAGCCTGCAGCTCCTATCAATGCAAAATTTTTCATCTACAAACTTTTGTCTATTATACTTTTAGATAATTTATTTTTTACATCATAAATTATAGCATTCTTTTTTCGAAGCTTTGAATAATCAAGCTCCATAAAATCTTGATGTGCAACTGTTAAAATTATCGCATCAAATTTTTGATTTGGTAATTTATTTACTGCTTTTAAATTATATTCTCGCTTTACTTCTTCTTTGCTTACCCAAGGGTCATAAATTGTAACACTAACTCCATATTCCACTAATTGATTGACAACATCTACAGCTTTCGTGTTTCTAATATCCGGACAATTTTCCTTAAAAGAAATTCCTAAAATTAATATGTTTGAATTTTTAATTGCAATATCTTTCTTAAGCATTAGTTTAATTACTTCAGAGGCAACGTAACTTCCCATACTATCATTTACTCTTCTCCCAGATAATATTATCTCTGGATGATATCCATATTCTTGTGCTTTTTGTGCTAAATAATATGGATCAACACCAATACAATGTCCACCAACCAACCCTGGTTTAAACGGTAAAAAATTCCATTTTGTTCCAGCGGCCTCTAATACATCATTTGTATTAATATCCATTAAGTTAAATATTTTTGCCAGCTCATTTACAAAAGCGATATTAATATCTCTCTGAGAATTCTCAATTACTTTTGCTGCTTCTGCAACTTTAATAGTCGGAGCTAAATGTGTTCCCGCAGTGATAACAGATTTATATAATTCATCTACTTTTTTTCCAATTTCTGGAGTTGATCCTGAAGTGACTTTTAATATTTTTTCTATGGTATGTTCTTTATCTCCTGGATTGATTCTTTCTGGAGAATATCCAGCATAAAAATCTTTATTAAAAACTAAACTAGAAGCTTTTTCTAACACAGGAATACAATCTTCTTCTGTTGCTCCTGGATATACTGTTGATTCATAAATAACAATATCTCCTTTTTTTAAAACCTTTCCAACTGTTTCACTTGCTTTAATTAAAGGTGTTAAAACTGGACGATTATTTTTATCGACAGGTGTTGGAACCGTAATAATATAATAATTGCAATCGCTAATATCATCTAGTGAAGTTGAACAATAAAGTCCAATTTGAGTTGACGTTTTTGACACTAAAACTGATTGCAAAACACCTTCTTCAACTTCCAAAGTAGAATCTGTCCCAGACATTAACTCAGATACTCTTACTTTATTAATATCAAATCCTACGACAGAGTATTTTGTAGCAAATAATCTTGCCAGTGGCAAACCAACATAACCTAAACCGATTATCCCTATTTTTAGTTTATCCATTTTTATAAATTTTTCCAATACCATTCTACAGATTCTTTTAAACCTTTCTCTAATGAATATTTAGGATTATATTTTAACTTTTCTCTTCCTTTCTCTATACTAGCAAGTGAATGTGGAATATCTCCAGCTCTAATCTCCCCATAAATTACATTAATTTGAGATGTTTTAGAATCAAAATCAGATAAATATTCTTTTAAATATTTAACCAAATCGTTTAATGTATTTTGTTCTCCGTAAGCAATATTATACACTGTATTAATTGCTTTTTTATCTTTGGTTATCAAACTCAATAAATTTGCTTGAATAACATTATCAATATAAGTAAAATCTCTAGAATAGCTTCCATCACCATTAATAACAGGAGATTCTCCCTTCATTAACTGACTTACAAATTTCGGAATCACAGCTGCATACGCGCCGTTTGGATTTTGTTTTCTTCCAAATACGTTAAAATATCGTAACCCAATAGTCTCTAATCCGTATGTTTTTGAGAAAACGTCTGCGTATAATTCGTTAACATATTTTGTAACTGCATAAGGAGAGAGTGGTTTTCCAATCACATCTTCAACTTTTGGCATCGATTTAGAGTCTCCATAAGTTGAAGAACTTGCAGCATACACAAAGCGTTTGACTTTTGCATCTCTTGATGCTACTAATATATTTAGAAATCCGCTAATATTAACTTCATTGGTAGTTATTGGATTCTTTATTGATCTTGGAACAGACCCCAAAGCGGCTTGATGTAAAACATAATCAACTCCCTTAACTGCATCTTGACAATCATCTAAGTTTCTAATATCACCTTCTATTAATTTGAATTTTGGATTTGAAAGAAATCCTTCAATATTCTCTTTTTTACCTGTAGAGAAATTATCTAAACAAGTTACAAATACATTCAAATCTAATAGTGCTTCACATAAGTTTGAACCAATAAAACCAGCACCACCAGTAACTAATATTCTTTTATTATTTAAAGCATTGAATTCCATTATAAAAAACAGGTGATTTTAGGTTAATCAAAAATACAAAAACGAAACCAATCAACACTAAATTTGAACCATAAAAAAACCTCATAATTTCTTCTGGAACAAAGTAAGCAACTAGGGATTCACAGAGTGCATAACCAGTTGAAACCACTACTGCAAATACAATCCTTGTGAGCTTTGCTTATATAGTTTTTTTATTTCAAAAAATCACGAAGCAAGCTTCAAATTTTTTAAAACAAAAAACCCTGATGAAATTCATCAGGATTGTGATTGTTGTGGGCAATGAGGGATTCGAACCCCCGACCCTCTCGGTGTAAACGAGATGCTCTGAACCAACTGAGCTAATTGCCCTTAGCGGATGCAAATATACGAGAGTTTTTACTTCTCGCAATTATTTTTTTAAAATTTTTACAAAACTTCAGCAACTACAAATGTACTTCCTCCTATATAAATTACATCTTCATTTTTTGAGTTTTCTTTTGCTGATTTATAAGCCTCATTAACAGAACTATACTTTTCTCCAAGCAGTTGAAACGCTTTCGCTTTTTTTACTAAATCATCTACATTTAATGCTCTAGGAATGTTTGGCGCACAAAAATAATAACGTGCTTTTTTAGGAAATACAGGTAGCACTTGCGCTAAATCTTTATCAGAAACTACACCTAAAACAATATGTAAATTATCATAGACTTCATTTTTTAGTTGATTCATCACCAATATTAAACCTTCTTTATTATGAGCTGTATCACAAATAATTTTTGGAGACTCTTGTAAAATTTGCCATCTTCCTTTTAAACCTGTACTTTTTGCAACTTTTAAAAGCCCTTTTTCAATTTGATTATTATCTACTTTAAAATTTTCTAATTTACGTATTACTGAAACTGCTGTTTTAACATTTTTCTTTTGATAATCGCCCAACAAATCTGTTTTATAATTTTGAATTAAATCGGAAGCAAAATAGATTTCTGTATTTAACCCTTTTGCTTTATCAATAAAAATAGCCTCAACTTCTTTTTGCTTTTCTCCTATAACAATCGGAACATTTCTCTTTATAATTCCTGCTTTTTCAAATGCAATTTCCGGTAATGTTTCTCCTAAAAACTGTGTATGATCTAATCCAATATTAGTAATTACTGAAACTTCGGGGGTTATAATGTTTGTTGAATCTAATCTTCCACCTAAACCAACTTCAATAATTGCAATATCAACTTTTTCGGATGCAAAATAATCAAATGCCATTCCGACTGTCATTTCAAAAAAAGATAGTTTTTGCTTTTCTAAGAATAATTTATTTTGATGTATAAAATCTGTAACAAATTGTTGTTCAATTTCTTTTCCGTTAATTCGAATTCTTTCTGTAAAATTCTTCAAATGTGGCGATGTATATAAACCAACTTTATAGCCTGCTTCCTGTAAAACAGAAGCAATCATGTGGCTTGTAGAACCTTTTCCGTTTGTGCCGCCAACATGAATTGTTTTGAATTTCTTTTCTGGAAATTCTAATTCTTTTGAAAACGCTAAAATATTGGTTAAATCTTTTTTGAATGCTGTTTTGCCTTCTCTTTGATACATTGGCAATTGAGAAAACATCCAGTTTAATGTTTCTTGATACGTCATTTATTCTGATAAAGAAAAACGGTAAACTATTGTTCCTCTTTGTTTATTTGGAGCTTTTGGATCTGCACTCCATGTTGTTTTTAAAGCCGCAGCTTTCGCTGGGTCTAATAAGCATTTCGCTGTATTTGTTGAACCTTTGACTCCTGCTGTAGCTTTTATTACTTTACCAGAATTATTTACCTCAATACTAACAACCACAATTCCTTCTTCATTACATTCTGGTTTTTCAATGGGTTTAGATAATGCATTTCTACCTGCTAAATTGTAATTTTTATCTCCGCCACTTCCATTATTTCCGTAATATTTTGTTGACTTTGGATCACCATCTTTGTTTCCTTTTAACCCTGGGTTGTCATCATCTCCTTCCCCTTTATTTTCTCCGTCTTTAGAATTCCCTTTTAATAAATTATTTAAAGCATCTTGTGTTTCTTTAGATGGTTTTGGTTTTGGAATCACTTTAGCTTTCTCAACTTTCTTTTTAACAACTTTTGGTTTTTCTACCTTCTTCTTTTTTGGTTTTTCTAAAACAGGAGCATCTTTAGTATCTTGCGTAATAACTTCGTCCTTTATCGTTTCTTTTGGAATCACTTCCTCTTTTTTATCTATTTGCTTTTCAACATTTTTTACTACAGGATTTGCTTTAGTTTTCACAACTGGATCTCCATTTCCAATATTTGAATCGCCAAAATTAATTGCCAATCCATATTCTTCTGGTGGATCTAAATATTGCATTCCGAAGTTAAAAATTCCAACTAAAATTAGAGCAAGAATTACAGCAGTAATTACAACAGACTTTCTTTTATGTTTTGTATTTAGCACAGTACTATTTTTAGTGAGATTTCTGCTTTCGCAAAAATGATAGATTTATTTACCTTTAACAGCTAAAATCATTTTTAATTTATTTCTATTTGCAATGTCTATAATTTTCATTACATTTTTATAAGGAACATCTTTATGCCCTCTAATCACAACTGTTTTAGCTTTATCAGCTCCAACAAGTTTTAAAATTTCGTTTTCTAAATTGGCTTCACTAACTTCTGTTTTATCAATATAAAACAAAGATTTATTTGTAATTGAAACAGCAATAGATTTTTTATTCTCTGTTTTACCGCCAGCTTTTGGCAACAAAATATCTATAGCACTTACAGTTACCAGTGTTGATGTAAGCATAAAAAAGATCAACAATAAAAAAACAATATCTGTCATTGATGACATATTAAAGTTTGGGTTGACTTTATTTCTTCCTCTAATATTCATTATACAGGCTCATTTAATAAATCTAAAAACTCAACCGAAGTTGCTTCCATTTTATAAATCACTTTATCAGTTCTAACTACTAAATGATTATATGTTATGTATGCAATAATTCCAACTATTAATCCTGCAACAGTTGTTGTCATTGCAGTATATAATCCGTCAGATAATAATTTAATATCTATTTGACCACCAGAATTTGCAATCTCATGAATTGCAACAATCATTCCAATAACAGTTCCTAAAAAACCAATCATTGGTGCTGCTCCAGCAATAGTAGCCAAAACACTCACGTTTTTTTCTAGTTGATAAATCTCTAACTTCCCTGAATTTTCTATGGCTTTATTAATATCATCCAACGGTTTTCCAATTCTAGAAATCCCTTTTCCTACCAATCTTGCGGTTGGCGAATCTGTATTTTTACATAAATCCGTTGCTGCATTTAATTTTCCTTCAGACACATAATCTTTAATCTGATTCATAAAATTTTCATCAACTTTAGCTGCTGCTTTAATTGCAAAAAAACGTTCAAAATAAATATAAAGCGCAACAGCTAATAAAATAAATAACAATCCAATTATTAATCTTCCTCCTGTTCCACTCTCCATTATCAATTTATAAATTGACAATGTTTTTTCATCTGAAATTACCTCTGTAACTGTATCAATATTTTCTTGAATTAACGATAACATATTTTATATTAAATTAATGATTTATGTAAACTTAACGAATTTACTTTTTAAAAATTGCTTAAAAAAACCCGAGAAAAACTCGGGCATATATTTTAAAATAATGTTCTCATAAACATAAAGGCAAACGAACCGACTAAAAAACCAATTAAAGCCAACCAAGAAATCTTTTTTAAATACCAAAAGAAATCAATTTTTTCCATTCCCATTGCAACAACTCCTGCTGCTGAACCAATAATCAACATACTACCTCCTGTTCCTGCTGAAAATGCAATAAAGTGCCATAATTCGTCATCAATTGGCTGAGAAAACATTCCTAAACTTGCTGCTACTAATGGCACATTATCAATTACTGCAGATCCAACTCCTAATAACAATACAACTAAATCAGAAACTCCTTCTCCGTGTAACTCAGTTCCCATCATCGGGATCGTTTCTTTAAGTGTTGATGCAAAGTTAAATAAAACACCTAATGATTCTAAAGCTGCTACAGCCATTAAAATTCCTAAGAAAAATAATATACTTGGCATTTCAATTTTAGATAATGAATGATGAACAGGACTATGATGAGCTTCTGAAGCATGTTCATCAGCCTGATCACCTTCTATGCTTGAA
>TARA_R110002110_G_scaffold70800_1_pt1 | contig 41970 bp, 39 predicted proteins | sample TARA_R110002110 | Tara Oceans TARA_R110002110 (sample SAMEA4397330) | marine metagenome | biome: Polar Biome; feature: [SRF] surface water layer (ENVO:00010504); material: water (ENVO:00002006), including particulate matter (ENVO:01000060) such as... | depth 5 m | reverse complement strand
CCCGCTCCCGACGGGTCCTTTGCACATCCGCATCGGGGGATCGCCACGTTCACCTATGTGCTTGAAGGGGCGTTGACGCATGCCGACAGCAGCGGCGGGCACGGCACTGTGACTGCCGGCGGCGTGCAATGGATGAAAGCCGGCAACGGCATCGTACATGACGAGATGTTGCCTGCGCGGTTCAGGCAAGAAGGTGGCAGGCTGCATACCTTTCAGTTCTGGATCAATCTGCCTGCAAAGCAAAAGGCGGAGTTGGCTGAATACAGGCCGGTGCCGTCAGAAGACCTGCCTGACGTGCTCCTGGCAGGCGGCAAAGCCCATCTCAAGGTGCTTCTTGGCAACTATGAAGGTGAGGCATCGCCGATCCCGACTTATGCGCATGAATTCATCTGGCATGTCCGTGTCGAGCCCATGGGTTCTGCGCGCGTGGCTTTGCATCCCGATCTCTCGGTAGCGGGCTATCTTCCTGTCCAAGGCGCAATGGTCGGCGGCACGGAGGTCGCGGCACACACATTTTTCGAGCTCGGTGCCGAGGGGGCGGAGATTGAGATCGTCAATCCGACCGCGGAGTTGCTTGACGTGTTGCTCTTCGGCGGCGCGCCCATCGATGAGACCGTGGTGATGGCCGGTCCTTTCGTGATGAACACGGAAGAAGAGCTGATGCAGGCCTATCGCAAATATCAATCGGGAAAATACGGCGAAATCACCTACCAGCCCGAGGCCGTCTGATCTGCGCGTAGCGGCGAGTATCGGCGCAGATCAATGACCGTTAGGCCATCAACAAAAGAAAGTTTTTTACCATGTCTAAGCGCATTGCCATCGTTGGGGGCGGCTATATTGGTGTCGAATTAGCGAAGTCGCTCGACGACAGTGCCGAGATCACTTTGATCGAGCCGCGCAGCCATTTCGTCCATACTCCCGCGATGATCCGCGCCGTGGTCGATCCCTCGCTGCTCGATCAGGCGCTTATCTCCTACGATAGATTATTGAAGAATGGCCGGGTCATTCATGCCCGTGCGACCGCCATCGACGCGAATGGCGTCACGCTGGACAATGGCGAGCGGATTGAGGCGGACCAGATTGTCGTTGCCACGGGCTCGACAAACGCCATGCCCTTCAAACCTGCGGGCGCTGACATCGGGGGCTTGCGATCGGACAATGAGCGCATCCATCAACAGTTGAAAGTGGCGCAGACGATCGGTGTCGTCGGTGCTGGTGCCGTTGGTGTCGAACTTGCGGGCGAGATTGCCCATGCGATGCCGGAGAAAAAGGTCACGCTGATCTCTGATGAAGCGACGCTCTTTCCCACCATGCCCGACAAACTGGGTGCATCGCTTGCCAAAAAGCTGCGGGCAATGGGTGTGACGCTGATCTTCGGGCAAAGGGCTGAGAACCTCGAAAGCATGACCGAGCCATACGCAGGCAGTGTGAAACTCGCCGATGGGTCGGAGCATGCGTTCGACCTGATCTTCCCTGTTCTCGGCTCGCGCGCCACTTCCGATCTGTTTGATACTCTGCCGAACGCGCAGAAGAGCACCGCGAACCGGATCAAGGTCGATCCCTGGTTGCGCCCGTCGTCGTTGCCGAATGTCTTTGCCGCGGGAGATGTGGCAGACGCGGGCGATGGCATGACCATTGTTGCAGCCAGCCGCCAGCGCCCGTGGCTCAAAACGACATTGAAGGGGCTCATGTCCGGCAAATCTTTTGAAGAGATGCCACCCTATAAGTCTTGGGGTGCTAAAGCGCCGATCCTCGTGCCGCTCGGTCCGAAACGCGGCAGCTCGTTCCTCGGTTTCTTTACGGCAGGCGACTTGCTGACGCGCAAGATGAAAGGCGAGAACCTGTTCTTGGCGAGATACAACAAGCTACTGAACCGGGACTGAGCAGCCACCTGGAAATACCGAAAAGCCCGCTCCGGACGTGCGTTATATGAGCGGGTTATTCGGCTCTAGTCCGAGGAAATCGCGACCTACAAGTTCGCGCGATGCATCCCAATCCCAAAAGGCGTGGTTTGACAGCATGTTGAGGTCGCGGAAGGCTCTTTGAATCGGCGAGTCGATGTGAAAGCCGCTTGCGCCGGATTTTGACATCATCTCGTTGATCGTTTCGCGGCAGTGCTGTGCAATGAATGCGGCATGCCCCCTCAGTCGAATCCGATCCGCTATAGTGACGCCTGGTCCCTGGATCAGGCCGGTGAGTCTGCTGGCATATGACAAGGCCAGTTCGCTGCCCATATCCGCCGAAATTCGGAGGTCACCAAGCGTCACATGAGACAGCTGCTGGTCTTTGACGACCGATCCGGAGAAGGCGCGCACTCTGGATTTAACGTTCTCTTCGAACGCTTCCAGAGCGCCGCGAAGCCCGCCCGTCATGATGCCTACGATCTCGCAGAGTGCGAAGACGACGAGGGGCGCCGAGTAGAGCTTGTTCGCGTGAATGCTTGACCCCTCGGTCGGTCCGTTGAACAACGCGACGCCGTCAATCGTGCGGTGCTCGGGCACGAAGACGCCTTCAACTATCATGTCGTTGCTGCCGGTGCCGCTCATGCCGCTATAGTGCCATGTGTCGTCCACAGACACTTGACCGGCGGGCACCAGGAAGGATCGTGGGCCTTCTCCTTCGACCATGCCTGAGAACATGCACCAGTCGGCGTGCATGACGCCTGAGCCCCAGGGCGCACGACCGGACAATTCCCAGCCGCCATCCACCCGCCGCGCTTTCATTGTGGGAGCGTTTGCGGTGGGGATCAGGCCGAAGGGTCGATCTGCGAAGATCTCTTTCTGTGCGGCCTCGGGGAATTTCGCCACGAAGGCGTTGTGCCCCATGTAAAAGGCCGCAATCCAAGCGGTCGATGTACACCCTTTGCTGAGTTCCTCGACAACCCTCACCAGTGTGTGCAAGTCAGATTCATGCCCGCCATATCGTTTGGGGGTAAGCAGCTGGAGCAGGCCGGAGTCGATCAGATCCTTGATGCTGTCGTCATGCGGACGCCGGAGCAATTCCGTTTCACGTGCTCGCTCACGTAAACGTGGCGTAAGCGATTTTGCACGCTCGATAAGGTCAATGTTCGTCGTTTCCGCCATTTTTGTTTCCTCCAAGCACTATTGGACGCGGCTTTCTATTTCAATTAATCTCAAAATGACCACTTGTCTATTTAAATTTCAAATGCGGGTTTTGTGTTAGGAAATGGCTATGGATACGAACATCAAATCGAGAAGGCGCGGCCGACCTTCGCTGGAAAATGAACAGCCTGTAGATGACGACAAATGCCTCCAGCAGGCTTTGGATGTGTTTGCTGAGTTGGGCTATGAAGGCACTTCGGTGAGGGAGTTGGCGCGGCGCCTCAACATCAGTCACGGACTGTTGAATGCGAGGTATGGCTCGAAGCGAGATTTGTGGGAGGCCGCCTTTGATCGGGGCATGATCCGATTGCTGGAGCATATGTCCGGCCTGGAACAACCATTTGACCCCGAGGCGGATACGGTCGAACAGTTTCGTCAGGCCTGCATGAATTTTCTCCTTGGGCTGATGGAATCTCCGTCAATTATCAAGGTTATGAATATTGAAGGTACGCGCAAGACCGATCGGCTTGAGCATGTCGTGAACAAATTTTTTCGTGATGAAATATGGCCGTTCGACGTATTGCTCCGTAAAGGGCAGGCGGAAGGCGTGTTTCGGGACATTCATCAAGCGGTTCCTTTTATGCTGCTGGCCCATGGTGCCGGGGCATTGATCGCACTTCGTCCGCTGGTTGAATTGGTCGATTACGAACTTGGCAAGGAGTCCGGCGGGCTTATGTGCTCGGCCGAAGAAGCGGCGGATGTCATCCTTCGTGGCGTTCTCGCCGAACCTGCCAAACCTAAATGCTTATGAGGCGGCGCCGAGATTTCGTCCCATCTTTTGTTTGAGAAAGCGGCTCGCGCTGCTTTGTTCGGCAAAGCCAAGCAGAAATGACAGTTTGGTGAGATTTGGTTTTGATGTCTGAGCGAAATATTGATCGGTACAGCGTATCCGGGCCTCTGTGACGAGGTCACGAAATTCCAGATCGTGTGCGTTTAGTTGTCGTTGCAGCGACCGAGGTGAAATGCCTAGACCAGCCGCGACTGAATTAAGCGAGCACAGGCCTTTGGAGAGCTGGCTCTCAATGATGGAACTGACTTGACCGACAAGATTCTCGGGCCAGCCATTCTTGAGACCATCGAGATAGTGTTCGATAAATTTCAGCGTGTCGGGATCAGGGTGCGACAAGGGTGCTTGCATGTCATTTTTTGAAATGACCACTGCATAGCGACCTGCGTTAAAGGCGACAGGGCATCCGAAATATTTACGGATTTGTTTTGCTTCCGGTGGGGCTTCGTTCTGAAGATCGATACGAACGGGGCGCCAGACCGGATCGAGATATTCTCGAAACATCCGCACTCTCAAAGCAACAAGCGCCAGACTGAATTGTGTGGAGCCTTTGGTGGCGTGCTCAACGATTTGTTGAACAGAGGCGATATGGTCTTCGTCTTCCTCCAGTTTTTCAGGAAGGATCGCCCCATTTTCAAGGCGCAAATATTTTGACGAGACGCGATCGATTTCCTGAAAATTCCTGCAATGCCGAAAGAGCAGGGCGACCGGGCCGAAGCCGGCGATATCGAGATATTCGACAAAGCGGATGCCGATGTCGCTTCGTTTGCTGCATAGCGCGAGCTCTTCCAGCAGGTCGATGGTCAGGTGAGCCGGTATCATGTCGTTGAGCTCGACCGCGGTTTTTGCATGCATAAGCAGCGAGTGCATTTTAATTGCCTCTGCCGGATGCGTGTCGTCGATAAACCGGATGATTTGCCGGACGGTGCCTGCGTGAGACAAAGCGACCAAGATAGACCTCCCCTCTGGTGTGTCGCAAAACGATAAAACATTGGCGCGTTTTGACAAGACCTGATTTGGTTTGTCCTGATACTCCAGTTGCACAAAGGAAGAGGGGAGAAATCCCCCTGGCGGCATAGAGGGAGGGAAGCGGATGAGTCGATTATTCGGCCCGATCAGGCAGAGCGGCATCATCGTGCCTTCGCTTGATAAGGCGTTGGACTATTGGACGAAGGTAGTGCGTATCGGTCCATTCTTTCGGATGGACCATGTTGATTTGGAGTATTTCCGATATCGCGGTCAACAGTCCGATGTGGACTTGAGCATTGCTCTGGCAAATTCCGGCGATATGCAGATCGAATTGATTGAGCAACACAATGATGTGCCATCGCCCTATCTCGATTTTTTAAAACAGCACGGGCCGGGTCTCCAGCACTACTCGGTGTGGAGCGAAAACTACGACAGCGATATGCAGCGTTTCGCGGACGAAGGCGTCAAAACTCTCGCCGAAGGGCAAATCAATGGCGGCACGCGCTTTGCCTATTTCGAGGGCGGAGATGATGCGCAGCCTGTGATGGAAATTGCTGACCTTACATCCACCACCGCCGAACTTTTCAAAATGATCCGCGACGCGGCTGAAGGCTGGGACGGGAGCAATCCCGTTCGCTGAGACAGACGCTCGCCATGCAAAGCCATGCAATCAAAAAGGACAGACCATGAAATACGATATTCGCCTTCTAACGCTTGCAGCAGACACATTGCTGAAGACAACGACGAAGCCCCTCCACAGACGCATCCTCGAAAACTATCGCCGTCATGCGATGCTTGAAGTCAGTGGTCGGTATCACGAGATTTTCCTGCCAGAGATGACGGTGGAAAAGCCTTTTTATCGGGTTGCCACACCGGTGGGCATTATGGACCTCGACGGGGAAACTGCGGTTAAGGGCTTCTACCAAAGCTTGATCGATAGTGGGACGACGGTGATGTTGCTCGAGGAAGAGAATATTATTGTGTCGGACTGGGGCTTTGCGTCAGAGGCGCTTTACAAGATTTTTATGACCGCAGAGGCCGCAACGGCGGCCGGACATGTCGTGGATGATCCCAAAGGGAAATATATTGAATCGCGTATGATTTGCATGATGTGGCCCTATGATGAGAAGGGCAAAATGATCGGCGAACGTGTTTATCCGGCTGCAACGTGCACCATTGAAAAATGCGCTGAAGAGGATTTCATCAGTCTGGAGAAAGCGCGCGCTGTGTTTGATCCGTTGATCGCCGAAAGCCGCTTGACTGAAGTTGCCTGACGGGCAATCTGGTTGCGGGAGTAGGAATTGTGCTTGCTGAAGACAGGGCGGAAAATAGGCCCTGTTCAGGCATGCACAATTTTGCGACGTGAACGGAGATAGAGGGGGAGTGGATGTCTGAATTGTCGATTGTACAGGGGTCGGCTTCACCGCCATTGCGCGGCGAGACGATAGGTGCAGCGCTTAGCGACGCCGCGCGTCAGTGGGGTGAGCTTGAGGCTCTCGTATCTGTGCATCAGAACATTCGGTGGACCTATGCCAAACTGAATGACAAAGCAGATGCCTTTGCTGCCGGACTTCTGGCACTTGGACTGAAGTCCGGCGACAGGCTTGGTGTCTGGTCGCCCAACAATGCGGAATGGACGCTGACGCAATTTGCGACGGCCAAGGTCGGCATCATTCTTGTCAATATCAATCCGGCTTACCGCCTTGCTGAGCTTGAATACACGCTGAACAAGGTTGGTGTGTCGGCACTTGTTGCGCCGGAGCGTTTCAAGACCAGTGAATATGCGCGCATGGTGGAAGAGCTTGCACCAGAGATTGCAACTTCGGCCGGACCTCTGAAATCCTCCAAGCTTCCTCATCTGAAGCACGTGATCCAGATCGGCGGCAAGGCCCGTGCGGGATGGCTGTCGTTTGACGATATAGAGGGGCTGGCAGGCGCGGCGGAACGGGATGTGGTTGTACAGATCGGTGCGGGACTTGATTGCCGAGATCCGATCAATATCCAGTTCACGAGCGGTACGACGGGCTTTCCCAAAGCGGCAACACTGTCTCACCACAATATTCTCAACAACGGATTTTTCGTCGGCGAGGCGGTGGGGCTGGTGCCGGGCGACCGTCTTTGCATTCCTGTGCCTCTATACCATTGCTTCGGGATGGTGATGGGCAATCTCGGTTGCCTCACGCATGGCGCGACCATGGTCTATCCCAGCGACGGGTTCGACGCTTTGGCTGTTCTTGAAGCGGTCGAGAAGGAAAAATGCACCGGCCTCTATGGCGTGCCCACAATGTTCATCGCCGAACTGGGACATCCGGAATTTGAGCGTTTCGATTTGTCGTCGCTCCGGACGGGCAGCATGGCGGGGTCGCCATGTCCGGTGGAAGTGATGAAGCAGGTGATTGATCGTATGCATATGGTCGATGTCACCATCGCCTATGGCATGACGGAAACGAGCCCTGTGAGTTTTCAGACCGGCAAGGGCGATCCCTTGGAACGGCGCGTCTCAACCATCGGGCGCGTGCAACCGCATCTGGAATGTAAGGTTGTTGACGCCGATGGCAATTGCGTCCCACGAGGCGAGCCCGGGGAATTATGCACGCGCGGCTATTCGGTGATGATGGGCTATTGGGGCGATGAGGAAAAGACGGCGGATGCCATCGACGGCGAAGGCTGGATGCATACCGGCGATCTCGCCACCATCGATGCGGAAGGCTACGGCAATATTGTTGGCCGTCTGAAAGATATGGTCATTCGCGGCGGCGAGAACGTTTATCCGCGAGAGATTGAAGAATATCTCTATCGCCATTCCAAGGTCGCTGACGTTGCCGTGGTCGGTTTGCCGGATCAGAAATTTGGTGAGGAAATTTGCGCCTGGATTATCTTGCGTCCGGGCGAAGAGGCGGTTGAGGAAGAGATCAGGGAATTCTGCCGTGGACAGATCGCGCATTACAAGGTGCCGCGATATATCCGTTTCGTGCCGGAATTTCCGCTCACCGTTACTGGTAAGGTCCAGAAATTCCAAATTCGCGAAAAGATGATCGAGGAGCTGAATTTGTCGATCGAACAGACGGCTTGACTTCAATCTTAATGCGCCAGGCGCGCATATCGGTCCAACACATCTCCGGCGCCTTTGATGAGGTCCGGAATGTGGTTTGGAAAATCTGCAAAGCGGGCGTCCTTGCTTTCGCCCTCGGCATAGCGCCGATAGAGCTGTTGTAGCACGACGGCATGTTTCCAAAGCGCGAAGGCTTCGTACTAGTCAAGGTTGGAGACTTCTCCGCCCTGCGCTTCATAGCGGGCGATGAGATCGCTGCGGGTCGGAAACGCGCTCATATCAAGCTGGATGGTCGGGGCGCGATCAAAGCTGTCGCCTTGTTCCTTCCAATATCCAATCAGCGTGCCGAACTCCACTAATGGATCACCGAGCGTCGTCATATCCCAATCGAGGATTGCTTCAACACGTTCAGGGTTTGCGGGATCGAAAAGACAGTTATCGAGCTTCAGATCATTGTGAACAACGGAAACGCGGCGTGTCGGCGGACGGGTTTCTTTGAGGCGTTGGTAAACGGCTTCGAATGTGGCGTTGGGAGCATTGTCGCTCGCCAGCCGCCAGCGCTCATTCCAGCCATCCAGCTGGCGTTCGACAAACCCTTCAGCATGCGCGCGATTGCCGAAGCCGACGGTATCGACATTGATCGATTGGAGGGCAACCAAGGCGTCCACTAGGGCAAAGCTGACTTTCCGGAAGAGGTCTGCGCTTGCAATAAAACCCTCTGGAATGTGATCCCGGATGACGACACCCTTGCATCGTTCCATGACGACGAATGGCGCGCCGATGATCGAGATGTCCTGGCAATAGGCGTATACGCGGGGCGCTTGAGGGAAATGCGGGGCCAGTCCTGAGAGCACTTTAAACTCGCGCGCCATGTCATGTGCGCCGGGCGCGATCCGGCCCAGCGGAGGCCGCCGCACGACAACTTCTTTTTCACCAAAGGTAATGCAATAGGTCAGATTGGCATGCCCGCCGTGAAACTGAGCGACAGACATTTTGCCTGCAAGCTCTGGCACATTCGCTCGTAGCCATGTTTCAAGCGTGTGCCAATCCAGTTCTTCGTCAGGACGGATAGCCGCAAGATCGGAATTGTTCAGTATGTTCATTGCAACTTCATATCGGGTGAGTCCGCCAACGTCTAACGGACATCAGCCAGTTCTCTGTTCAGGCACGTTCACGCGTAAAGCTGAGTAGTTTCCAATCCTGATTCACCTTGCGAACCGGATCATCAATCTCGAGCCCGGCCAGCTCGCAACCGCGCAAAAAGTCGCGAATGTGTTTCGACATCCATTCGCGCGCCGTTTCGGAATCTTTGGCCGCCAGCGCATTGAAAACACGCGTGTGCGCATCGAGCAGACGCGGGCCGGGACCGAGCTTTTCGATCACGGCGCCGTATGCCGGGAACAGGAATTCGCCAATGGGCGCGCGCGCCAGAACAAGCGCGTGATTGCCTGATGCGCGGGCCACAAGGTCGTGGAACTCGATGTCTGCCGCCACCAATGCCTCGGTGTCGGTCATGACGTCTTCGGTTCGGCAAAGATTGTTTTCGATCTTTGTCAGATGCGCTGTGTCAATTTTGTCGGCTGCAAGTCCTGCCGCCATTGGCTCAAGAGCCATATGAATCTGCCAAATCTCGCGATAGGAAATGCCATGCAACACAATGGCTTGCAACATGGCGTCGGAGGCGAAATCGGGCGAGGGGGCGGAGACCACCATCCGGCGGCGCGGACCGCGCACGACAAGGCCGGTGCTTTCCAATTTGCGCAACGCTTCACGCACCGTGGGTCGGGTGACACCAAGCTGGATCGCAAGATCATGTTCAACAGGCAGCATCTGGCCGGGCACAAGCGCACCTTCCATGATCATCCGCTTCAGTTCTTCTTCCGCCAATTGATAGGCAGGAGCGCGCTTTACAGATCTGATGCCTGAATCGATGCTCATTTTTTGCCGCTCTCTCTCAATACATTGCGCCGAATCTTGCCCGTGACGGTTTTTGGCAGGTCGCTGACAAATTCAATGGCGCGCGGATATTTATACGGCGCTGTCGCCGTTTTGGTATGTTGTTGTAATTCCGCGGCAAGCTCATCGCCAGCAACATATCCGGCTTTAAGGATAATCCACGCTTTCACGAGTTCTCCGCGCTCGTCATCGGGTATGCCCGCCACAGCACATTCCTGCACGGCCGGATGTTCGCTGAGTGCGTTTTCCACTTCTTGAGGCCCGATGCGATAACCCGATGAGTTGATAATGTCATCAGCCCGACCGGTGTAGAAAATATAGCCCTCGGCATCGATTTCAACATTGTCGCCCGTTGGAAACCACTTGCGACCGTCGATCTCGATCGTTGAGGCTGCGGTTCGCGCCTCGTCATCCCAATAGCCGAGCATGACTTGCGGGTTTGGGAGCCCGATCATCAGTTCGCCTCGAGCAGCGGTTGTTGCGGCTTGTCCATCGCTGGTGCGGACTGCTGTTTCAACGCCGGGCAGGGCGCGCCCCATGGACCCCGGCTTCACGGGCCAGCCCGGTCGGTTGGTCACTGTCATCAGGGTCTCTGTCTGACCGTAGCCGTCGAGCACAGTTGTACCTGTGAGGGCCTTCCAGCGGTGAATGACTTCAGGATTGACGGACTCGCCTGCCGAAACGGTGGCGCGCAATTTGGGTAACGAAACGCCGGAGAAATCCTGCAGCACAAGTTGGCGCAGTTCCGTGGCTGCCGCGCAGAAGCAGGTGATCTCATATTTGGCTAGAAGCTCCAGCCGCTTGGCGGGATCAAACGGACCGTCATAAAACAATACGGACGCCCCCTGACTCCAAGGCCCGAACAGGATGCTTGTGCCTGCCTTCGACCAACCCGTGTCGGCGGTGCACCAGATGCGCTCATGCTCATTAAGCCCCAGCCAGTGGATCGCCGAGTTTGACCAGGCCCAGAGGGCGCGGGCGGCATGTGTCACGCCCTTTGGCGCGCCGGTGGAACCGGATGTGTAATAGAGGATGGCAGAATCTTCGATCTTCGTCTGCGCGGGTGCAAATGAAGACGGTTCTTTCAGTGACTCGTCGAACAGCGCCCAATTTTCCGTCGCGTCCCCGACGGCAACGCGGACAGTGACGGTGTCGAGACCGGAGAATTTTTCTGCATCAACGGACCGTGTGATGGCGCCGACGGCCTGCGCGTGTTGAACGCGATAGGCGATGTCTTTGGGTGTCAGCATGGTGATGCAGGGAATGGGGACCGCACCAAGGCGAAGCACAGCCGTCATTGCGATTTGCCACTCGACGATGCGCGGCAGCATGACGATGACTCTATCGCCTTGTTTAAGTCCCTGCTTCGCCAACAGATGGGCAAGCTGCGCCGAACGCTTCGCAATTTCCGCATAGGTCCAGCGGGTTTCGGCCCCTGTTGCGTCAACGCAAATCAAAGCAAGCCGCTCAGCATCCTCCGCCCAGCGGTCCACGACATCGCCTGCAAAATTGAAATGGGTGGGAAGTGACCACTTAAATGTCTTGTCGTTATGGGCAGCGGTGGTTGGCATGAACCCTCGAAATACAAAAAATGTCGGCAGGCTGTTTTATGCTTTGTCCTGATATGTCATATTGTATTACAATATGAGATCAGATCAAGGATTTCGTTCCAAGAAGGCCAAACCGACCAATGATCAGCTTCGACCTCACAGACGCACAAAAAGCACTTCAGGACAGGGTGGCATCCTTCATCGATGACAAGATTATTCCGCTCGAAGGTGAGGGTTTGCCGCGTCAAGTTGAGGACCCGTTCCGCAAAGAACTGGTTGCGCTGGCGCGTGATGCCAATCTTCTTTCGCCGCATGTGCCGGAGGCTTTTGGCGGTCTGGGGCTCAATCATATTGATTGCGCCATTGTGTTCATGGCGGCGGGATATTCGCTACTTGGTCCGATTGCCATGAACTGCGCCGCGCCTGACGAAGGCAATATGAATCTGCTCGCCCGCGTGGCGACCGATCGACAGAAAGAGCGCTGGCTAAAGCCGCTCGCTGCCGGTGACATCAGATCATGTTTCAGCATGACAGAACCGCAGCCGGGTGCCGGGTCTGATCCGGGGCTCATGCAAACGACATATCGCAAAGACGGCGACGAATATGTGATCTCCGGTCGGAAGTGGCTGATTACGGGCGCAAGCGGCGCAGGCTTCACCATCGTCATGGCCAAGCCGGAGGACGACAACAAGGGCGCAAAGGCGACCATGTTCCTTGCCGATATGAATGCGGCAGGTATTGAGATCGTTCGGGATGTGGCCACCGTCGACCGGACCTTTACCGGTGGCCATGCCGAAGTTCAATTCAATGACGTGCGCGTGCCGGCCAGTGCAATTTTGGGCGCGGAGGGCGAGGGATTCAAATACGCTCAGGTTCGTCTGGCACCGGCACGGCTGACCCATTGCATGCGTTGGTGGGGTGCTGCCAGACGCACCCATGATATTGCAACCGACTACGCGAAAACCCGCATGGCTTTTGGCAAGCCGCTCATCGAGCATGAAGGTGTTGGCTTTCAATTGGCCGACAATGAGCTTGACCTTCAAATTAGTCAGCTTTCCATTTGGCATACGGCCTGGCTGCTGGATCAAGGTGAGCAAGCGGGGCGCGAGTCCAGCATGACAAAAGTCATTTGCTCGGAAGCGCTGGATCGTGTGGCTGATCGCTCGCAGCAGATATTGGGCGGGATGGGTGTGTCCCACGATACCGTTGTTGCTCAGATCGCAACCGAGATCCGCGGCTTTCGCATTTATGACGGCCCCTCGGAAGTTCATCGTTGGTCACTGGCCAAAAGGCTCTCGCGCAGATGATCAGACAGCGGACATTCCACAATCTCGACCTCGACCGTGTGCATATCGGCCGTCCGGCGGCTGAGGCCGTTTTGAACGAGGCGGAGTTGCGCGGTGCGTCGCGTGTTGTGATTGTCGCGTCCAGAAGCATTGTCGATAAAACACCTGCCGTATCGCTGATAAAGGAATCCCTGGGAGATCGCTTCGTCGGGCTCTTCTCTGATCTTGTTGAGCATGTTCCCCGTTCGGCAGTCTTCGCTGTGGCTGGTTTTCTGCGAGATGCAAAAGCCGATCTGGTTGTGACCATTGGTGGTGGCACACCGATGGATACGATCAAGGTTGCGTTGATTTGTCTGGCAGAAAACATAACGACCGACGCGGCTCTCGATGCCGCAGCAATTTCGGTTGATGCCAATGGTGCGCGCATTGTGCCGCCACTTGCGTCGCCGCCTCTCCGGCAGATCATTATCCCGACCACCTTGTCAGGTGCCGAGTTCAGTGACCTCGCCGGTTGCGTCAACACGAAAACGAAGGTCAAGCAGCTCTTCACCGGACCCGGAATCGGCTCTGCAAGTGTCGTTCTTGATCCCTCGCTTTGCGTTTATACGCCGGAGCATCTTTGGTTTTCGACGGGCATACGCGCGATCGATCATGCGGTCGAATCCATCTGCTCGCGCGCGCCGGAACCGATGGCCGACGCAGGTGCGCTGCATGCGCTGCGCCTATTTTCCAAATCGCTGCCGCTTAACAAGTCAGAGCCCGACAATCTCGAAGCGCGGCTGGATAGCCAGACAGCTGTCTGGCTTGCTTGTGCGGGTCTTAACCGGACGCCCTATGGCGCGAGCCATGGCATCGGGCATCAGTTGGGCGCTGTCGCGGGTGTGCCGCATGGCTATACGAGTTGCGTCATGCTCCCTCATGTCATGGCGTTCAATCAAGAAGCGACCCGCGAGCGACAGGGATGGATTTCCGATGCACTCGGGCGGCCCGGCGATGCGGCGAGCGAGATCGTCGCCGATTTGGTTTCCAAGCTCGGTATGCCGGCGCGGTTGCGCGATGTTGGCGTGGAGAAATCGCATTTCGACGCGATTGCGGACGGCGCAATGCTCAATGCATTTGTGCGGGCGAATATCAGAGAGATTACGCGAGACGACATAATAAGACTGCTTGAGCAGTCGTACTAAGGGGAGGTCGACGTGAAAGTCGAAACACATAATCTGAACGGGTTGCACGCCTATCGGTATACGGGCGACGCACCGAAATATGCCCTGGTGATTTCACATGGGTTGGGTGGTCATGGTGGCATCTACGATGCGTTCTGCACACATCACGCAGCCAAGGGCGCCGACATCTGGAGTTACGATGCGCCGGGGCATGGTCGCTCGACGACAAATCGCCCGCGTGGCCAATGGACCATGGACGAATGGGCGCAAGGCAGCCGTGATTGGGCGGCCCATGTCAAAGAAACAACCGGGCTACCTGTCTTTACGCTTGGTTCGAGCCTTGGCGTGGCCGCCGCCATCTCCGCGCGCAATAGCCCGAGCGTCACAGGAGTGATCTGCATGGGGTCACTCGCCGTGCCTGGCAGCCCTGTCATCGCAGAAGCTAGCGCTCCCTGGCGCAGCGATGCGGTGAAAGCCATTATAAAACAGCTTGGTCGCGGCGCCACTCTGAACATTCCGACCTTCTTCGACTTCGACAAGGACTACGGATATACCGGCGCGGGCGAACAGAAGCGGCTCGATCCAAATAATACGTGGAGCTACGACCTGGCGTCATGGGCATCACTGTTCCAATACGAGCCGCCCGAGCCGCTTGAAAAAAACACAAAGCCGATCCTCTACACCGTTGGCGAAAAGGATCCGAATTTTCCCGCAGAAGCGGTGCGTGCCGTTGCGGCGGGCATTGGTGGGCCTGTTCGTGTTGAGATTTTCAAAGACGCAGGCCACCAGTTGATGCTGTTCGAAACACAAAAATTCTCAGATCTCGTCCATGAGTTCTGTCTCAAAAACATCTAGGAGGAAATGGAATGACACGTCCAAATGGAATTCACCACCTCGCGCTCTCGACCGGTAACATGAAAGAACAGATCGAGTTTTTCACCGACGTTCTGGGTATGGAGCTTGTCGCGCTCTATTGGATGCATGGCGCGGAAGGCGCTTGGCACGGCTTTCTCAAGCTGGATGACAGTTGCGCATTGGCATTTGTTTATGTGCCCGGAAATGAAAAAGTGGCGACGGTCATCGGCGAGACCCATGCGGGTCATGGCGCAGGCATATCTGCACCCGGCACGATGCAGCATGTCTCCTTCAACATCGGGACGATGGACGGTTTGCTGAATATGCGCGACCGGATTCGTTCGCGCGGCGTAACCGTGCTTGGTCCGATCCGGCATGGCATGTGCCAGTCGATCTACTTTGCAGGACCGGAAAATCTGACGCTCGAAGTTGCGACATCGGACACAGCAGAACATCCGCTTGATAGCCGCCGTAGCTGGATTGACCCCGAAGTGACAGCCCTTGCTGGTATCACTCAGGCCGACCTCGACCGCTACACCAACCCGGCTCCGTACAAGGGAACCGGTGGTTCGGTGCCGCAGCCGGCCTATGACGAAACCAAGCCGCTGCCGGCCATTCCGCGCGAACAATATCAAATGGTACTTGGCATGCCTGATGAAGTTCTGACCGCTCAAATGAGCGAAACGACGCCGCCAAACCCGTAGTCCCTCGCATTCTATTGCTGGCGAGGACAACGGGCAGCAAACAAACGCCGACACATCGGTATCAGACGGGCGCAACGACGCCCGTCTGATCCGGTCGAATGAACAAATGGATTGGAGGGACCGGTTCGCCCCTCGTTCAGACATAAAGAAAATCAGAAAAAAGGCTTACAGGGAATGCAAAATGCCGCAGGCGAAAGTACAAACCGGTGAAGGCCTAACTCACGACGACTTTATTGCACAAGCGCAGAGTCTGGTGCCGCTACTGCGCGAAAAAGTGCGTGAAGCCGAAGTAGCTCGTCGTCCTCTTGATGAAGTGATCGATGCGGTTCGCGCCACAGATATATTTTCCCTGATGGTGCCCAAGCGTTATGGCGGCCATGAAGCGGACATTGATACTTTTTTTGAAGTTTCTCTGACCCTGTCGCGCGCTGATGCATCAATGGGCTGGCTGATTGGCTTCTATATCGAACATGCCTTCTGGTTTTGCCACTTTCCGCAAAATGTTCAGGATGAGATTTTTGGCGATGCCAATCACATCCTTGCGCCCGCTGCGCTGAACCTCGCAGGTGGCTTCGCCAAGAAAGTGGAGGGCGGCTACCAGCTCTCGGGTCAATGGGCATGGGGCACAGGCATCATTCATTCGACATGGGTGATGGCGGGTTCTCTTATGACAAATGAAGACGGATCGATCAGTCCGATGTTCTTCATTTTGCCGCGCGAAGACGTTGAAGCGGTGGACACTTGGCACATCGCCGGCATGTGCGGAACCGGCTCCTGGGACTTCAAGATTGACAATAAATTCATCCCCGAAGGGCGCGCGCGACCTTTCCTGGATCTGGTCACGCTCAACAGCGGCATCAGGGATCGATACGACGCTCCGATCTACACAACACCTATGATGGTGCTCCTGAGCTTTGCGGCCGCTGCACCGTGCTTGGGTGCTGCACAAGGTGCGCTCGCTGCATATCAGGAACAGATCAAAGCGAAGGTCGGGACGCCCGGGTTTGCAATCGACAATGCAAAACTCACGCTGATCGCTGAAGCCGCGCTAATGATCGAAGGTGCCGAACTGATGTTGCGTGATGTGCTGCGCGAAGTTATGGAGCGGCGCAACAACGCCTCGGTCGAAACACGAAGCAAATGGGCGACACGCATATCGCATAGCGTTTTCCAGTGTCGGGATGCCGTTGCAAAGATCGGCGCCTCTGCTGGCGCGAGCGGACATTTTCTGAACAACCCGATCCAACGTTCGATGCGCGACATCAATACGGCGTCCTGTCACGTCGTGTTCAACCGCGAGTCTCGCTACAGCGATTTCGGGCAGCTCCTCTTTGATCAGCCGATTAAGAACGTCGTTGTTTGATCGTCGGTACACTTCACTCGAATTGGGAAAAAGGTAATGACCAAACTCCTCTATATTGAAGCCAGCCCGCGAAAAGCGCTGTCTTACTCGTCGCAAGTCGCGAACGAGTTTCTCGATGTCTACCGGGCAGAAAACCCGGACCACGAGATCGAACATTTGCCACTCTTCGATATGGAACTGCCTGCCTTTGCGGCAGAAGGTGCCACCCAGAAAATGGACAATCTCATGGACGTTTTCTCCGGTGGGGCCGGTATTGGCCCAGTCGGAGAATGGGCCGGTGTCTTGAGCGAGATCGAACGCCTCAAATCGGCAGACAAGATTTTGCTTTCCGCACCTATGTGGAATTACTCCATTCCATACCGGTTGAAACATTGGATTGATCTCGTCGTGCAAGTCGGCGCCAGTGTTCTGGTCAATGACAAGTTTGAATATGTCGGACAGATCACGGATCGTCCGTTGCAGATGGTCCTGTCGAGCGGAAGTCCCTACGAAATGCGGTTTCCGCTTGAATCAGATGGCGTAAAAATCGACTTCCAGCGCGCTTATCTGGATCACATTTTCCGGTTTGTGGGGTTCACCGATATCCGGCTCGTCAAAGTGCAACCCATGGGGTTGCCGGGCCCGGCGTTGGAAGAGGCATTGACTGCCAGCAAGGCAGCCGCGCGCGACGCGGCTAAGGCTTTTTAAGTGATGCAGGCCGAATTTCGACTGACAGCTCACAGGACTTCAAAATGAAACTTTATGGCGTTTATCTCTCTCCATTCGCAACATCGGTCATGATGTTCTTTGAGGCGAAGGGCGTGAAATATGAGCTTGCCTTTCCCGTCGGCGGGCTTGGCTCGGAAGAGTTCGGCAAGATCAACTATATGCAACGTATCCCTGTTCTTGAAACTGATGACGGGGATTACGTTTATGAATCCACGGTGATCACTCAGTTCATCGACGATATGCATCCAATGCCCTCTGTCGTTGGGAAGTCTCCGCTTGAGGCCGCGCATAACAGAACGCTGGCAAGGTTAGCGGATATCTACCTGCTGCATGGTTTTCTTCCCGTGACCGCCGAACTCGCGGAACGCAGGTTCGACTCCGACGTCGTCAAACTTTGTGTGAAGACGGCACTGCGGGGTCTGAAAGACATTGACGAGACCATGCGACGGACCGGCTTTAAAGCGCAGAAGAGCTTCACGTTGGCAGACTGTTTCCTAGTGCCCGCATTGACGGTTGTCGATGTGGTGATGTCCGCACTTCGGCAGGGTGATTATCTGGAAAGCGTACCGGAGGTTGCAGCCTATTGGCGCGACGTCCAGACGCTTGAACGACACCATCACTATGTCTCGAAAATGCGAGAGGCATTTGCTCTGCGGCGTGAAACCGGAGAGGCGATGTAGGAACCGTGGCAACGAAATGCCAAATCCTGCGATTTTAGTGTTCCGCGGATTTGGCGTTGTCACGGTTGCCTAAAAACACAGCGCGATGGCGCGGGCGAGAACAAGGAGAGGTATTCAATATGGACTATGCAGACCAGATCAGAAGCGTGAAGGACTACATCCAATTACCCTTTGTCTATAACCACTGGTATGTCGCCGGGTTCAAAGACGAGTTTGACCGTACCCCGAAAGCCAAAACGCTTTTAGAGCGATCAATCGTCTTTTATCGCTCTGAAGCGGGCGAGTTGCTGGCTTTCCAAAACCGTTGCCTGCATCGGTCGTTCCCGCTGTCCGAAGGCAAACTCGAAGGCGACGAACTTGTTTGCCGCTACCATGGTGTTCGCTATGACACAGATGGCGCAATCACACGCATACCCTGTCAGGCTCAAATTGCAAACCGCCAGCTTCGTAAATATCCAACCAAGGAACTTGGGCCTTTTGTTTTTATATGGATGGGTGAGGCAGATCATCCGGACAGGGATAAGAAATTTCCGAATCTCTCCTTTCTCGAAGACCCTGCCTTTCGAACCGTCTGCGATGAGATTGGTTTGGAAGGCAATTATTTGCTGATGAACGAAAACCTCAATGACCTCACTCACTTTGCCTATTTGCATCGTGATAGTTTTGGGATTGATGACAGCTTCATGGAGAACGAGCGTGTTGTTGAACAGACGCCAGAAGGTGTGTTCTGCAAACACGTTTCACACGTCGACGGTCCGGCACAGGCGCAATTGCCGCCGGATGTTCACCCCATGCTTGAGGGTCAAGAACTTGAGGTTTGGGCGAGCGGCATAGCGCTGTCGCCGGGCGTGTTCAGGGGATACGGCCCCACATTCTACAAAGATGAAGACGGTAAGCGTGCGTCGCTGGATTCCTTCATCATGCATTTTCTGACGCCTGAAACGCGTTCGACCAGCCACTACTGGTGGTCGATCTCCAATAATTACGCTCTGGAGAATGATGATTTCTACGCGGGTGCGAAGGCATTTGCAGGTATTGGCTTCAGCGAAGATCTGTGGGCGTGCAAACACATGCAGACCCTTCTTGATACAGACAAGTTTGACTACGAAGAACTGATCATTGCAGGCGATCAGGCAGGCATGTTGTTCCGCAAAGTGATGTTGGGCTGGGTGCAGGAAGAACATGGTCGCGGGCCGGCGAGCTGAGCAACGATCAGGCATAAAACATTGAATGAGCGCAGGGCCGGTGGCACCTGCGACAGCAGAGTGGAAGCTCTAATTATGAATTACGCAGACCAGATCAAGAGCGTCAAAGACTTCGTCAAACTGCCGTTTCTCTTCGACCACTGGTATGTGGCGGGGTTTAAAGAGGAGTTCGACCGCTCGCCGAAGGCGAAAACGCTTCTTGAACGCTCGATTGTCTTTTACCGCTCGCAAGCGGGCGAGTTGGTCGCCTTCCAGAACCGGTGCCTGCATCGGTCTTTCCCTCTCTCGGAAGGTAAACTCGAGGGGGACGAACTCGTTTGTCGCTATCACGGCATTCGCTATGACACCGACGGTGCAATCACGCGCATCCCCTGCCAGGCACAGATCCCGAACCGGCAGCTTCGTAAATACCCCATCAAAGAGTGCGGTCCATTCGTATTCATCTGGATGGGGGAGCCCGATGATCCGAGCAAGGAAAAGAAATTCGTCGACCTTCCGTTTTTCGAGGACCCCACATTTCGAACCGTCAGCGAAGAGCTGGGGTTGGAAGGCAACTACCTGTTGATGAACGAGAACCTCAATGACCTGACACACTTTGCCTATTTGCATCGTGAGAGTTTCGGGTTCGATGATAGTTTCTTGGAGAACGAACGCATCGTCGAGAAGACGAATGATGGTGTGGTCTGCACACATGTTTCGCACTACGACAACCCGATGGCGGCGCGATTGCCCCCTGATGTGTATCCCATGCTTGAAGGTAAGAAGCTGGAACGCTGGGATCAGGGCATCATGATTTCACCGGGTGTATTCAAGGGATACAATCCGACTTTCTACGCCGATGACAGCGGCAAGCGGAAATCGTTGGATTCCTACATCATGCACTTCCTGTCGCCGGAAACACGATCCACCAGCCATTATTGGTGGTCGATCTCCAACAATTACGCGCAAGGCAACGACGAATTTTATGCGATGCTGAAGGCGGGGGTGAGCGTTGGCTTTCACGAAGATTTGTGGGCGTGCAAGCACATGCAAACCCTTCTGGACTCGGACAATGTTGAATTCGATGAATTGGTCATTGCAGGTGACCAGGCCGGCATGCTGTTCCGAAAGGTGATGTTGGACTGGGTGCAGCAGGAACATGGTACCGGCCCGAAACAGTAGGCCGACTTAAAAACTAAGAGGATGATTGTCTAGTGTCTGATTTCGATTTCACCGGAAAAAATGTACTTGTCGTTGGCGGCTCCAGTGGTATTGGCAATGGTATTGCACATGCGTTTCTGAAACGCGGTGCGAAGGTCGCCGTTTGGGGGACGAGAGCCAATGCCTCCGACTATGATCCGGCTGCGGGCTCCGACCTGACCGGGTTGGATTACGCTCAAGTCGATGTCGGCGACCCTGATGCCATTGAAGCGGCCGTGATGCCATTCGACGGTTTGGATGTGCTTGTGCTCTCGCAGGGCATTGTTGCCTATAAAAAGGCAGAGTTTCGACGTGAAGGCTGGGACAAGGTTATGTCGGTCAACATCGACAGCCTGATGCATTGCTGTGAAAAGTTTCGTCCGGCATTGGGTGAAGCGAAAGGCTCAATTATCATCATTAGTTCCATTTCGGGTCTGCAAGCCAATATCGGAAATCCCGCCTATGCAGCATCCAAAGCTGGTGCGATCAGCCTGACCAAGACATTGGGGCAGGCATATGCCCGCGACGGTATCCGCGTGAACGGGGTGGCGCCTGGTTTGGTCGATACGAAACTGACCAAAGCCACCACGGAAAATCCTGATCGCCTTGAGGGCGCGCTCCGCTCGATCCCGCTGCGTCGCTTGGGGCAGCCGGACGAGATTGCGGGTGGTGTGCTGTTTCTCGCTTCACCGCTTGCGTCTTATGTTTGCGGCCAAACGATCGTGGTTGATGGCGGTTTGACACTTTAATCAGAGCAGATATTTGCAAAACACACGAAAGATCGAAGAAATATTATGAAAGCCCTCGTTTACAACGGACCGCGTGACATTCGTTTCGAAAGTTTCAAAGACCCCGAACTCGCGTCTCGAAACTCCACGATTGTGAAGGTCAAATCCTGCAGCATTTGCGGTTCTGATCTGCACATTTATCACGGCGATCATATCGGATCTGTTGACTATGGAACGGGCGTCAAAAAATTCTGTGTCGGCCATGAGTTCATCGGCGAGGTTGTTGAGGCCGGTCCCGATGTGCATGGTCTGAGAGTTGGCGATCAGGTTCTGGCCGCGGGCGGGGCAGGGTGTGGCAAGTGCGAACATTGTATGAGTGGCCGCAGCCAAAAATGCCGCGCTGTAACGGCGTTTGGTTTGAGCGCGGCTATGAACGGCGGACAGGCCGAATTTGTGAATGTGCCGAACGCTGACTCAACGCTCATGCCGATCCCTGATGGGATTTCGGACGAGCAAGCCGTGCTGCTGACAGATGCCGCTGCCACTGCCTATTTCGGTATCACCAATGCTGATGTTCAACCGGGCTCTACTGTCGCCATTGTCGGCCTCGGGCCAATTGGTCTTATCGGTGTCGAACTGGCCTTCATTTTGGGGGCATCGAAGGTGTTCGCGATTGATCCGATCGAGGAACGCCGGGCGCGTGCGACGGCGTTGGGTGCGGTCAGTTTTGCGCCGGGCAAAGAGGCAGTTGCTCAAATCAAAGATCAAACGGAAGGCGCTGGAGCTCATTCCGTCTTCGAAGCATCGGGTGTGAGAGCCGCCGTGGACACTGCCGTGAGCCTGGTACGCCCGAACGGGACGCTCTCGTTCATTGGGTTGCCACAACCGGATGTGACGCTTCCGCTCATGCTCTTGCTCTACAAGAACATCACGGTTCGCGCCGGCGTTGCGCCTGTTCCTTTGTTCTGGCAGCACCTGGTGCCGCTCATGCAGCAAGGCCGCCTCAAAACCACAGGCCTGTTCACGCATAGTTTGAACCTGAGTGAAGGCGCAGAAGCCTATGATCTGTTCGACAAGCACAAAGATGGCGTTGTGAAAGTTATGTTGAACGTGAGCTAGGCTGGTGGCTGACTTGGCTCAGAGCGGTTGTGTTCTGAACTACAAACTATCGAAATATTCGGGCTTGAGCGGTTCCAGCATGGCTTTAGCGTCGGCCGAGAGGTCGCCGCAAATCGTGCGTCTTGTCACAACACGCAGTTCATCGAGCTTGATCCGGAATTCTTTGTAATTGGCGCCGTGAAACGCTGCCGATGACAATGAATCGTATTCTTCCACCAACCGCAGGCTTTGAGTGTCGCTGTTGATGAACCAGTCATAACGCAATGTGCCCGGCTCGGTGGCCGCCACATGTTGTTTGAGTTCGCCGACAAGCTTGCGCAACTCGGCTTCCTTTCCAGGAAGAATATCTGACTCAATCAACATCAGGATTGTATTGCTCATTTGTCGCTCCTATTGCGCCATCAGGCCGCCGTCGATCACGAGTTCGGCCCCTGTGATGTAACTTGATTCATCTGACGCCAGAAAGAGCATGGCGTTCGCAACGTCCGATGGTTGTCCCATCCGCCCGAGGGGCGTCATCTTCGCAAACTGATTGCGCATCTTGAGGACACGTTCATCGACAGCACCGCCAGATTGCATCGGTTGCATAACACCGGGATGTATCGAATTTGCGCGAATGCCATGCGAACCGTGAGTGACGGCTGTTGCTTTGGTGAGTGCCCGAACCGCGCCTTTGGAGGCGTTGTAGCCGGAGTGTCCGGGAGAGCCCAATATGCCGTATAGAGATGATACGTTCACAATCGACCCGCCGCCGGACGTGATCATTGCCGGGAGTGCCGCTCGTGTGCCGTAGAAGACGCTGTTGGCATTGACGTCCATCAAGGTTTTCCAGCCATCAACGGACATTGGATCGGTCATCGCCAAATGGCTGATACCGGCATTGTTGATGAGGATGTCGAGCTTTCCGAACCTATCAACGGTTTGTGCGACAAGGGTTTCCCATTCGGCGGGCTGTGTGACGTCGATCTTGAAAAACTTGGCCACCCCGCCGGTTTCGCAGATTTCTTTGGCTAAGTTTGTGCCGGCCTCTTCAGAAATATCCGCAACGGCCACGCGTGCCCCTTCGGAGGCGAACAGCCGTGCTGCTGCTGCGCCAAACCCGCCAGCGCCGCCGCTAATGATTGCGACTTTGTCCTTTAAGCGCATCGTCGTGTTCCTTTTCTTATTTTGCCGAACGGCTTGTTCACCTGCGTCATTGTTGAATGACAATCGTGGTGGGCTTCAATGGAGTGCAAAACCGACGATCAGTTTTGCAGCCTCGATAACCATCGTGCGCTGTTCTTTCGGGTCCATGTAGTGGGTTGCATCGAAATAGTGATGCCCCGTGAAACGGTCGCCGATCGCCTCTTCCCATTGACGCAAATAGTCAGGGTGGGCGCGATGGTCGCCTTTTTGAACAATGCTGAGGACGGGAATGCTCGTGCGCGCCATATCCTTTGGGCCATCAGCGTGGCTAAAGGCGGGTGAAAGGCTCAGTCATTGTTCGTGAGCAGAACTTTGGCGTGTTCGCCGCCATGGAGCGAGATCCGCTGCATCATCCCGCCACCTTGTTCGATTCTGTCTACGATCCAGACCACGCGCGTGATTAGGTAATAGTCGCCATCCGGAAGGTCGGTGATTGAGAAGTTCCCCTGGGCGTCACATTGCGTCTTGCGCCAGCTCTCTACATAGCCTGGATCCGCTGAAGGTAGTTGGGGAGCCATAAAAGCCCTGGCGTATCCTTTGGTGGTGTTGCCATAGCGAAAATTGATCCGCTCGCTCGCATAGGGAGACTGAGGGACCAAGTCCACCTCGTAGCCGGCACAGGTCACCACGCCGCCGCCCTGCTGGCGCAAAAAACTCTGCCCTGTGATGCTGTTGGTGCCGTGGGCTTTGGCCCACGCAACTTCAGTCGGATTAAAATGGGTGGTGGACTGAAGAGGTTTTGGAGCTACGCAGGCCGTCAGCGCGGTTGCGAGCGCCAGAGTCGGAAGTTGTTTCAAATTCATTTTTGTCTCGTCTGCTTGTTCATCTTCGGAAGCGAGGGGCTCGGGCATAGATGCGCGGCGATCCTCTCCCCGCGTCGCGATTAGGGCTTCCTATGGCGCACAAGTCCAGCGAAATGAGACTCATAGGCTGTAGACCAAAAAGATACATAAACGTCCTCTTGGGGCATGGATATACGTCGTCAGGTTGGCCTCAATTTGCGCAAATACCGCGATGAGCTTGGGCTCTCGCAGGAGGGGCTAGCCTTTGAATGCGGTCTGCATCGGACCTATGTGAGCGGTGTTGAGCGCGGCGTGCGCAATCCGACGGTGACCGTGCTGGCAAAGATTGCTAAAGCGCTTAAGGTTCAGCCGGCGCAGCTTCTGGAACCTGTCCGTGAGCGGAAGGTTAGGTAAGTTGTAGGTGTTGGTTGATGCGTGGTTGTTCGGAGAGATTTGACTTTATGTCCACATACCTGTATAAGCGTCCTTAGGACGCTTATACAGGTATGTGGTGATCATAATTTTAAATTACCCTCCTTGGGTTGGCCGAAGAAAAACAGGCTTGACTTTAATATAGCATCCATATATATGCGTCCTAAGGACGCATATATATGGATGCTAACCTAAAGTGGCAAAATCGCTCCAAGGCATTTATTCGGAAAAACTGACCCTTGCTGGCCACCGACTGGCAGAATTGCTGGAGGCCAATGGCAAGCCGGTCCTGACGCAGTTCGACTTTTTCAGGATCATCTGGCGCATGTATCTGACCTCGTCAGGCGAAAAGCTCTATCTGCGTCATGAAACACCGACCCAGGAAGACGGCAACCGGTTACGGCTCAATCTGAAAAAGTCAGGCCTCATTGGCGCCGACCGGGATTATGGCTCCCGTATAATCCGTGTACTGGCGATTTCGGATATGCCAGCTGAAGACGTTGCCTGCCTCGTTGATCCTACCTGTTATATCTCGCATCTCTCCGCCATGCAGCGATGGGGGCTGACTGATCGAAGCCCGGAGGCTTTGATGCTGACGCGCCCCGATCGAAAGACCGCGACAGAGCAAATTGCTGCTCATATGGAAGGCGCTCTCTTAGAAGGTGAGCAAAATCCCTTCCCTCTGAAAATCATCACGCATCCGGCCCGCGTGCGTAAGAGGCAGGTCCATGTCTACGAGTCAAAAACCGCCGGCGCCTTTCTGAACGTTCGCGGTAGTGATGTACGGCTCTCAACGATTGGGCAGACGTTTCTCGACATGCTGCAGAAGCCTGATCTGTGCGGGGGCATGGACCACATCCTTGATGTCTGGGAAGAGCATGCCGCAACCTACCTGAGCGATATCGTTGCGGTTGTCGATACCGCCACAAGCGGCCTTGTGAAAAGTCGGGCCGGGTACATCCTCGAAGAGCGTTTGGGGTTAAAGCACCCGAGCATTGAGCAATGGAAGGCATTGGGACAGCGCGGCAGTAGCCGCAAGCTCGATCCGTCGAAAGCTTTTGCCCCGACCTTCTCGGAGACGTGGATGATCTCGCTCAATGTCTGACGACGCCATTGAAATCGATGTCGCTGGATGGGTCGAGCGTGCCAAAACCGATCCTACTGCCTATGGGCAGCGCCAGGCGGCTGAAATCACCCTGAATGCGATTGCAATGACCGCTCCCTTGAATGAGAAGCTCATCCTCAAGGGCGGCATACTCATGGGGTTGGCATATAACAGCCCGCGCCAAACGGCCGATATTGATCTATCTGCCATTCTCGTAGCTGAAGACAATGTAGATGAGATGATCAAGGATCTTCTGGACTCCGCTTTTCCGGGTGCGGCTGCAAAACTTGGTTATCCCGATCTGATCCTCAAAGTGCATTCGGTCAAAAAACAACCCAAGCACATCGAGATTGAGGATGCGGAATTCCCGGCCCTCAAACTGAAGATCGCTTTTGCGCAGCGTGGCACTAAACAAGAGCAAGCACTACGTGAAGGGAAAGCACCCGGGATTATTGATCTGGATATCTCGTTCAACGAACCTCTGCGCCAAATTCAAATTCTAGAGCTGACGGGTGGGGAAGAGTTGCTTGCCTATGGGCTCGTCGATCTGATAGCCGAGAAATATCGCGCGATGCTGCAACAGGTTGAGCGCAATCGGAACAGGCGGCAGGACGTTTATGACCTTGATCGGTTGATTGTGGAGCACGAGTTGAATGCTGAAGTTCGCGTACAAATTCTGGATGTGTTCATCGAAAAATGTCGGTCTCGGCATATCGAGCCAACGGCTGCATCTCTCCAAAATCCCGAGGTGAAAGCGCGGTCAGGTGCAAACTGGGATAGGGGGACTGAACGGCGCACTTGTCTATGCGCGCGAAGGAAAATTCGATGCGGTGGTGACCGTGCCTGTCGATGTATTACCACTGCCCTGCAATTTGGTGGACCTTTTGTCGGGAACAGTTGCGTCGGTTTTTGCCGAGCAGCATCTGATCGGCTATTGGCCGGTGCGGTTCGGCGAGATACTCGATCTTTATCTGGCGACGCCGCGCAATGGTGCTTTTCGAGGTTGGCTTGATCACGCGGTAGCAAGAAAGATCGAGGAACCGCTCCGGATGCACAATATGAATGCGCCTGAGGATTTGAAAACATTTCTCGGCGAATAGAGATTGGTCCTGTGCCGGAACCAAGACGGAGGCGTTCCGGCACAGGCCTGTCATTGCGACGCGCTTAGAGGACTCTTCACAAGGAATAGCCGATCTCGATCCAGATTTTCTGCGTGTCCGTCGAGAAAGTGTCCGCCTTATAGTCCGCAAATTTTGCGATGATCGTCGTGTCGGGGCGCGGTTTCATAACGATCTGTGTGTCCCATTCATGTCCGTAGTTGATGGAGCCGATGTCGCTGTCGAACTGGTGATAAGCCGTGACGAGTTTGACGGGCCCGAAGACGCTGATCTTGCCGAGGGCATAGCTCGCACCGCCTTGAAGATCGCAGATACCATTGGTAGGTGTTGTCAGGAATTTATCTGCCCATCCCTGGAATTTATGCAGTGTCGCAAGCGGCGTCTGGAAGCTTGTGTTGGCAGCGCCTGTGTCGGCTCCGAGAATTTCATAAGCCGCGTTGAGATCGAGTTTGCCGAGGGAGAGCGTTGCGTCGGCAAGCCAATAATCGGCTTTATAGTCGTTGGGGTTGTCTTTCCAGTCGGCCTGGGTCGCGTAGCTTGCCGCGAGCGCAAGCGACATGTCCGTCGTCAGCGCTAATTTTCCCGATGCGCGCAGACCGTAGGTCTGGCTTGAGAACTGACGGCGACCGAATTCGTCCTGATCGACAAGGAAGGCAAAACCTTCGAGCGTGATCTTGCCCAATTCGGCACTCAAAGTGGCAAACACATTGCTGCCCGAAATCGATTGGATGGCGCTGTCATAACCAAAGATGGTGCGGTCAGCCCAACTGTAAGTCACGTCCGCCTTGAGGGGCCCAAGCGCCGTTGTTTCGACGCGGATCGCATCGAAGGTCTGTTCATTCTGGCGCCAGCCGACACTGCCGACAAACCGCTGGTCATCAATATTGATTCGCTGGCGACCGACGGTGAACGTTGTGTCGCTGATGCCTGTGTATTGGATTTGAAAACGGTTTAGTTCGGCATTTTCGGGATCTGCGACAACGGGATAAGCCGTCTTGCCGTTGGTTGTGCTGTTGTAGCGCTCGCTGAGCGCCAATGTGCCTTCTGCTTCGCCGAGGATCGACACATCGCCATTGGTGAATTGCAATCCGGCGCGCAACCGCGCGGTGACGGCGTCTGCATCCTTGGCAAAGCCGGTTTGATCGACATTTTCGTAGCGCAGGCGAGCGTCGAGAAGCGGTGTCCAAACCGGGTCTGCCGCCTGTGCCGGTGTTTGCAGGGCTGTGAGTATGCCGATGAAGCCTACGGCCAGCTTTGGACCGGAAAGGTGCGAAAGTAGTCCAGATGTGTTCACCGATTTGAACTGATCTTGATGTCTATGTGTCTTCATTGAAGCCCCCAGGGCAGAAGGAAAATTTGAAAAACGCGCAGCAGGTCTCGTTCGTCTGGTTCAAATCAATGCACCGGACGCAAAAAAACCGCCTCGAACGGCGGTTCATACAAACCGGTTCGGGCGGCATCATTGCCGGAAGGCAGACACGATCCCCGTCATTGGGGTGGTCCGCCTCTATGTTTCAGACATTGCTATCTGTGCGTCACAAACGTTTCACAAAATCATGTTGCACCGCAAGGGGAATTTTGCGACGCAGCAAAAATAAGTCATCACTGTGTCTGCGCTGCCAGATAATCCATCGGCTTGTCGGGATCGAAATTGCGCCCGTCAAAGAAGCTGTCGGGCCCAAGAATAAGACGTCCACTGACTGTTGCGGCACCGGTGGGGGTGCGGATCGCGCCTTCGACTTTGGCGCTGGCACCCGGCATGACGGCGTCTGTGCCTTCCAGCGCTGCACGGTAAATGTCGGGTCGGAAAACATCCGCGGCAGCGGCAAAGCCTGCGTCGGTGCCCGGTGCGTGGCCCCAACGCACCATCTGGGAATAGAGCCACATGGCCTGACTGCGCCACGGGAAATTGGCTGCTTCCTGATGGAGGAAAAGAAAATCTCTCACAGGCTGCTCTGCGTCGTCCTGCGTGAGGGCCAGCCGGTTTGTGAGGGCTCGTGCGATGAGGGCAGCGGGCTGGTCGATGTAGTCCGGTCGCGCCAGCATATCAGCCACATTCATCGCGTTGGCGGGATCGGAGACAAAGTGTCCGGCTTCGTGGAGCGCCCGCAACAATGCTTCTACCTCGTCTCGACGTTCATTGAGCAGACTCTTGCGGAAGGCGAGAAGCTTTTCGACGCCGCGGCTCCATATCTGCGCGGTGGTGGCAATGATCTGGCCGACACCGCGGGCAACGGCGACGCTGCTCCAGGGTTCGCCGACACATGACCCATCCACTTCACCGCTTTTCAAAGCGTCGGCGATGAAGGGTGGCGGCACGACAATGATTTCGACATCGGTTTCCGGATCGCAGCCGCTGGCCGCGAGCCAATAGCGCAACATGTAATTGTGGCTTGAATGACGATGCACCACGGCGAGGCGCAGTTTGCGACCTTCAGCGGCGGATGTTTTTGCCAGTGCCGCAAGTCGCATACCGGTTTGTTTTACGTCGGCGAAGCTGTTGCGGTTGGCTGCGAGAAGGGCGGCGACGCGGGGACTGACGGTGATCGCGTTACCGTTGAGCCCCAGCATGAAAGGCGCGGCGAGCGGTGTGCTCGTCTTGGTCTGATCGAGACCGAGAGAGGTGGCGATGGCGAGTGGCGCAAGGAGATGGGCCGCATCCGTCTGGCCATAAACAAGGCGGTCGCGCACGGTGGCCCAGCTCGGATCTTTGACCATCTCGATGGAGATGCCGTGCTTTTGCGCGATGCCGGATTCATGCGCGACAATCGGCAAGACAGCATCGACGAGCGGCAGAAAACCAATTCTGAAATGTGTCATGTCTGATCTCCGAGTAAGGCTTCGACGGAGATCAGAGCTTCGGCGACATCGGCGATTCGGCGGCCGCTATCCATGGCTTGCTTGCGCAACAGCGCATAGGCGGTCGCTTCGTCAATCTTGCGGCGTTTCATAAGCAACATCTTCGCTTTGTCTACGGTTTTGCGTTCAGCGAGCGCGGATTTGGCTTCAGCCAATTCGCCCTGAAGTCTGGCGAAGGCATGAAACCGGCGGACGGCAAGTTCGAGGATCGGTTTGATACGTTCCTTGCGCATGCCATCGACGACATAGGCGGAGATACCTGCATCCACCGCTTCGGAAATGGCGCGTTCGTCCGTCTGATCAACGAACATGGCAATCGGGCGCGACAGTGCGCGCGACAGGGTGAAGCTTTCTTCCAGCATGTCGCGGCGCGGGTTTTCGAGATTGATGAGAATGACATCCGGCGCGAGCGAGGTCAGACGCGCGACGAGGCCGGTGCGTTCGACGAGAAGGTGCACATCGGTGAGGCCCGCTTCACGCAGACCTTCTGCGATCACTTCCGCACGGGCAGCACTCTCGTCAACAACAGCAATTTTCAGTTTGGCCTCCTGAACACTATGAAGCCGAACCTATCGTTGAATTCGCGCCTGTCAATTTGGCGTTTGTGTTGGCCGGAACCGAATTGCTACGGGGCAAGGACCATCGAGTGTCGGAAAATGGTGCGATGCATAAATTTCTGTCTGGACGCCTATTATTTGTGCAGCGCGGCAAGGCGATCCGTCGGCGCGGCGATACAGGTCCGATGCCGAAAGGCGCAGCTTTCCGCCGGATGTGGTGCGGCAGACCGATTGGCATGAATTCTGCTCTATGTATTTCAGACCCATGACGGGTCGTGCATAAGCGCGTTCAACGAAGAATGCTGCTCACGTTGGCAAAGCCGCCGAACTGAAGTGTCGCCCTTGGACGGGCGGTGGTCTCAGTCGGGCGGCTTTTTTGTTTTTCAAACGCGTCTTGCAGACGCGGAAGCGGAGTGACCGATGGACGATGGGTTTGGCCGGAAGTTGTCGAATGTTTTGGTAAAGCGGCGCGGGCTGTTGCTCGGCGCGACGGCTTTATTGTTGGGTTTGTCGGCGGGACTTTCTGTGTCGACAACCGCGAAAGCCGAACCGCTGCGCCTTGAGAAAGAGCAATTGAAGCTCGGCTTCATCAAGCTCACTGATATGGCACCGTTGGCGATTGCTTATGAGAAAGGCTTCTTTGAAGACGAAGGTCTTTTTGTGACGCTGGAAGCGCAGGCGAACTGGAAAGTATTGCTCGACCGCGTCATCACCGGCCAGCTTGACGGCGCGCATATGCTGGCGGGTCAGCCGCTGGCTGCCACCATCGGCTTCGGCACCAAAGCACACATCGTGACGCCATTCTCCATGGACCTGAACGGCAACGGCATCACCGTGTCGAATGCTGTCTGGGACGCGATGAAGCCGCATGTCAAAATGCAGGCGGACGGAAAGCCTGTGCACCCCATTCCGGCGAGCGCGCTGAAGCCGGTCGTGGCTGCGTATAAGGCCGATGGCAAATCGTTCAACATGGGCATGGTCTTTCCGGTTTCGACGCATAACTATTACTTGCGCTACTGGCTGGCCGCAGGCGGATTGAATCCCGGGCTTTATTCGGTGGGTGACACATCGGGCAAGATCGGCGCTGATGTTCTCTTGTCCGTAACGCCACCGCCGCAGATGCCTGCGACGCTCGAAGCCGGCACGATTGACGGTTATTGCGTCGGCGAGCCGTGGAACCAGGCGGCTGTATTCAAAGGTATCGGTGTGCCGGTAATCACCGACACGGAAATCTGGAAGAACAATCCGGAAAAAGTTTTCGGGATCACGGCGGAATTTGCCGAGAAGAATCCCAACACGGTGATCGCACTCACCAAGGCCCTGATCCGTGCGGCTGAATGGCTCGACGCTGACAACGGCGCGAACCGCGCCGAGGCTGTGCGCATTCTTTCCAAGCCGAATTATGTCGGGGCGGATGCCGCGGTGATCGCCAATTCGATGACCGGCACGTTTGAATATGAAAAGGGCGACAAGCGCGACATTCCTGATTTCAACGTCTTCTTCCGTTACAACGCGACCTATCCCTTTTATTCCGACGCTGTGTGGTTTCTCACGCAGATGCGCCGCTGGGGACAGATCGACACAAGCAAGCCCGATGCCTGGTATGCGGATACAGCAAAGTCTGTCTATCGACCCGACATCTACCTCAAAGCCGCGCGCGCTTTGGTGGATGAAGGCAAAGCAAAGAGCGACGACTTTCCCTGGACCAGCGATGGCTACAAGGTGCCAACGGCCGATTTCATTGACGGCATTGCTTACGACGGTCATGCGCCCAATTCCTATATCGATGCCCTCCCGCTCGGCCTGAAAGGCAAAGAGCAGGTCGTTGGTACAAAGATTGTCGCGAAATGATAGCCGTCAAATTACCGCGCCCCACACAGAAGGACCTCACCCATGTCGATGCTGACTGAAACCGGCGCACAGGCAAGACCACGGCGCGAAAAGATATTCGCGGCGTTGAACAAATCTTCTCGTTGGCTCGATATTCTCGGCTTCGGCTGGGTTGTGCCGTTGTTGAAAATGGCAGCAGGCGACAGCCCGCGCGAACAGATGGTGGAACTGCGCGAGCGGCTTTTCGTACCACTGATTGGCATTGCGCTGTTTCTCGTTGCTTGGGGCGTGCTCGCACCGCAGGTGACGACGTCGCTGGGGGCGATCCCCGGACCGGCGCAAGTATGGGAACAAGCTGAAAGTTTGGCGCATGATTATGCGGCTCAGCGTCAGCGGCAGGCTGATTTTTACGCTCGTCAGGATGCGCGCAATGCGGCATTTATTGCACAGGGCGAGACCGGCCGCGTGCGTCACCACGACTACACAGGCCAACCGACCTACATCGATCAGATTCTCACATCGCTGAAGACGGTTGGTCTCGGCTTTTTGATTGCAACGCTCATTGCCGTGCCGGTTGGGATTGCCTCTGGTCTTAGTCGCACGGTGAGTGGTGCGCTGAACCCGCTGATCCAGATTTTTAAACCGGTATCGCCGCTCGCATGGTTGCCGATTGTCACCATGATCATCTCAGCGGTTTACGTTGATGCGACGGAAGCCCTGCCGAAGTCGCTGGTGATTTCTGCGGTGACGGTGACGCTTTGCTCGCTTTGGCCGACCTTGATCAATACGGCGATGGGTGTTGCTTCAATCGACAAGGATCTGATGAATGTCGGCAAGGTGTTGCAGCTTTCGACCTTCACCACCATTCGCAAACTCGTTTTGCCTTCTGCTCTGCCGTTGATTTTTACCGGGCTGCGCCTGTCGCTCAGCGTTGGTTGGATGGTGCTGATTGCCGCCGAGATGCTCGCCCAGAATCCGGGCCTTGGAAAATTTGTCTGGGACGAATTCCAGAACGGTTCGTCCAACTCGCTCGCCCGCATCATGGTGGCCGTGCTGACCATCGGCGTCATCGGCTTTGCTCTCGACCGCATCATGTTCGCGCTGCAGACGGCGTTCACTTTTCAAGCGAACCGATAGGAGACCCGCGTGAGTATTCTTGAGATCAATGGTCTCTGCAAATCCTACGGCTCCGGCGCATCGCGGACCGATGTGCTGGAAGACATCAATCTGACGGTCGAGGAGGGCGAGTTCATTGCCATTGTCGGTTTTTCCGGCTCGGGCAAGACGACGCTCATTTCGGCGCTGGCGGGGCTGATTGATCCCGACAGCGGCGAGATCAAATTCAAAGGTGTGCCGGTGAAAGGGCCGGGGCCGGAACGCGGCGTTGTGTTCCAGTCCTATTCACTGATGCCATGGCTGTCGGTGCGCGGCAATATCGCGCTGGCCGTCGACAGTGTCTTCCGGAAAAAATCCGGCGCTGAGCGGGCAAAGCTTGTCTCGCATTATATCGAAATGGTTGGGCTCAGCCATGCTGCTGATCGTCGTCCCGGCGAATTGTCGGGCGGCATGCGCCAGCGTGTGGCCGTTGCCCGTGCGCTTGCCATGCAGCCGGAAATCCTGTTGCTCGATGAACCTCTGTCGGCGCTTGACGCGCTGACGCGGGCGAAGCTGCAAGATGAGTTCGCCGAGATTTCGCAGAAGGAAAAGCGGACCATCGTTCTCATCACCAATGATGTCGATGAAGCTATTCTGCTGGCTGACCGGATTATTCCGCTGAAGCCCGGCCCGCGGGCAAGCCTCGGTCCCGCCTTTGACGTCAATATTGCGCGTCCGCGCGAACGCGGCGCGATGAACCATGATGCGGAATTCATCCGGTTGCGTGCGGCTGTCACCAAATATCTGATGGACATGGGCGCGGATCGTGCGAGCGGCATTCCCGACGGCTTGATACTGCCGGATGTTTTGCCGATCCGTCTGAACAACACAAAGATCAAACTCCCAAAGGCCTATGAGGACGCGGCTCATTCGCCGATTACCAAGGGCTATGTCGAGTTCTCGGGCGTCACCAAAGTCTATCCGACACCCAAGGGTCCGCTGACTGTGGTGGACGGGTTCGACCTCAAGATGAAGCGCGGCGAATTCATTTCGCTAATCGGCCATTCGGGCTGCGGCAAATCCACTGTTCTGTCGATGATCGCGGGGCTGAATTCGATTTCATCGGGTGGCATCATTCTGGATGGCAGCGAAGTGGCGGGTGCGGATCCTGACCGCGCGGTGGTGTTTCAGGCTCCCTCGCTGATGCCTTGGCTCACGGCGCGCGAGAATGTGGCTCTGGGCGTGGACCGTGTTTATCCCAATGCGGCACCGGCAGAACGCAAAGACATTGTGGAATATTATCTGCACCGCGTCGGGCTTGGCGACGCCATGCACAAGCGCGCAGCGGATTTGTCGAACGGTATGAAGCAGCGAGTAGGCATCGCGCGTGCCTTTGCTCTGTCACCCAAACTGCTTTTGCTCGATGAACCTTTCGGCATGCTGGACAGTCTGACGCGCTGGGAATTGCAGGACGTGTTGATGGACGTCTGGACGCGCACGGAAGTGACGGCGATCTGCGTTACGCATGATGTTGACGAAGCGATCCTGCTGGCCGACCGCGTTGTGATGATGAGCAACGGACCGAACGCCAAGATCGGTAACATTATGAAAGTCGATCTGCCACGCCCGCGCTCGCGCAAGAGCTTGCTCGCCCATCCCGATTATTACGCCTATCGCGAAGAGCTTCTCGATTTTCTGGAGGCTTACGAGGGCGGTGCTAATCCGTCAGCCGAAACGCTGGAAGCCATCACGCAAAAGCGGGCTCAAAAATCAGACATGTATGTCGGCAAAGACATTGAAGCTGCGGAGTAAGGATATGGCTGAGAAACTCGTCATCATTGGCAATGGCATGGCGCCCGGCAGAATGCTGGAGCGTCTATACGAGATCGCGCCGGACCGCTACGACGTCACGATCTTCAACGCGGAATCGCGCGTCAACTATGACCGTATTCTGCTGTCGCCAGTGCTTTCCGGTGAGAAAGCCTTTGAAGAAATTATCATTCACGGGGACGGCTGGTACGTCGAGCGTGGCATCATGCTCTACAAGAGCCACAAGGTCGTCGAGATTGACCGTGCAAAGCGCACCGTGCGTTCCGAGCATGGCGAAGTGGCTCCTTACGATAAGCTGGTGATCGCTACAGGTTCGGTGCCGATTGTCATTCCGGTGTCCGGCCACAATCTTGCGGGCGTTCTCACCTATCGTGACCTCGACGATGTGCATGCCATGCTGCTCGCCGCAAAGGGCCGTGGCCATGCGGTCGTGATCGGTGGCGGTTTGTTGGGTCTTGAAGCTGCCGCCGGTTTGCAGATGCAGGGCATGACGGTGACGGTCATTCATCTGATGCCGACGCTGATGGAACGACAGCTCGATAGTTCTGCCGGCTATCTGTTGAAAAAAGCGCTTGAGGATCGCGGCATCCGTGTTCTCACAGGTGCCAATACAAAAGAGATCACAGGCAACGGCAAGGTTGAAGCCGTACGCCTTGAAGACGGTACGGAAATTCCAGCCGATCTTGTGGTGATGGCTGTCGGCATCCGGCCTAACGCGCAAATGGCCAAAGAGGCGGGCCTCACTGTCAATCGCGGCATTGTCGTCAATGACCAGATGCAGACGAGCGATGAACGCATCTATGCGCTCGGTGAATGTGCGGAGATCAACAGCACTTGCTACGGCCTCGTCGCACCGCTTTATCAGATGGCAGGCGTCGCCGCCGCGCATCTGGGAGGTGATACGACGCAACACTTCGTGGCGTCGCAGACCGCAACACGGCTCAAGGTGACCGGCATTGACCTTTATTCAGTTGGTGACTTTGCTGAAGGTGATGACCGCGAAGAAATCGTGCTGCGCGACGCGACAGCGGGCATCTACAAGCGGCTTATCCTCAAAGACGACCGCGTGGTCGGCGCGGTCATGTATGGCGAGGCGGGCGACGGGCCGTGGTTCTTCGATCTGATGAAGAGCGCGACTGACATTTCCGAGATGCGCGATACGTTGATTTTCGGTCAGGCCTATCAGGGCGGTGCCGCCCTGGACCCTATGGCGGCCGTTGCAGCCTTGCCGGATGAGGCAGAGATCTGCGGATGCAACGGCATATGCAAGGGACAGATCACTTCGGCTATCGCGTCAAAGGGTATTACGACGCTCGACGGCGTGAGGGCGCAAACGAAAGCGTCGGCATCTTGCGGAAGCTGCACGGGCCTTGTGGAACAATTGCTGAGCCTGTCACTGGGTGGCGATTATAACCCCGCCGCTGTGCAGCCCATATGCGGCTGCACAGACCTCGGCCATGATGATGTGCGACGTCTGATCAAGGCGAAGGAGTTGAAGACCATTCCCGCCATCATGCAGGAATTGCACTGGACGACATCCGGAGGCTGCGCCAAGTGCCGTCCGGCACTCAACTATTATCTCGTTTGCAATTGGCCCGGCGAATATGCCGACGACTATCAGTCGCGCTTTATCAACGAACGTGTGCACGCCAATATCCAGAAAGACGGCACCTATTCGATTGTGCCGCGCATGTGGGGCGGCATGACGAGCGCCAAAGAGTTGCGTGCCATCGCTGACGTGGTGGACAAGTTCAACATTCCTGCTGTCAAAGTAACCGGTGGCCAGCGCATCGACATGCTGGGTATTACAAAAGAAGATCTGCCCGCTGTCTGGGCCGATCTTGGCCAAGCGGGTTTCGTCTCCGGCCACGCCTATGCCAAGGGTCTGCGCACGGTGAAAACCTGCGTCGGCACGGACTGGTGCCGCTTCGGCACGCAGGATTCGACAGGCCTTGGTATACGCATCGAGAAATTCATGTGGGGATCGTGGACACCGGCCAAAGTCAAAATGGCCGTGTCCGGGTGCCCGCGCAATTGCTCGGAAGCGACATGCAAGGACGTGGGCGTGATCTGCGTCGATTCCGGTTTTGACATTCACTTTGCTGGTGCTGCCGGTCTCGACATCAAGGGAACCGAAATTCTTGGCCACGTGGAGACGGAGGACGAAGCGCTTGAGCATATCGTTGCGCTTGTGCAGATGTATCGCGAGCAGGCGCGCTATCTCGAACGCATTTACAAGTGGACGAAGCGCGTCGGCGTTGAGGAAATTCGCCGACAGATCATGGGTGCTGCTGAGAAACGCCGCGCCTATTTTGACCGCTTTGTTTATTCCCAGAAATTCGCTCAGGTGGACCCATGGTCGGAACGTGTGTCGGGCAAGGACAAGCATGAGTTCCAGCCCATGGCGACGATCTCGCTGGAGGCAGCACAATGAGCGTGATGACAATGGATTGGGTGCGTGTCGGCGGGTTGAGCGATATTCCCCGCCAAGGATCTCGTCGGATCGCGGCAGGTCATATGACGATTGCCGTTTTCCGAACGGATGATGATCGCGTCTTTGCACTGGAAGATAAATGTCCCCACAAAAACGGCCCGTTGAGTCAGGGGATTGTCCACGGTGATTGCGTGACCTGTCCGCTGCACAATTGGGTGATTGCGCTCGACACAGGTGAAGCGTGTGGTGCGGACGATGGCAAGGTTGCGCGCTTCCCGGTGCGGCTGGATGGCGATGATATATTCCTGTCGTTCCCTTCGGGCGAGGGGCGCTGACGCATGGAGCCGGACGCCACAGGATCGGTCAAGACAACCTGCCCTTATTGCGGTGTCGGTTGCGGCGTCCTCGCTTCGATGAATGCGAAAGGTGACGTGTCGGTCAAAGGCGATCCTGATCATCCGGCAAATTTTGGTCGGCTCTGCTCCAAAGGGTCGGCTCTTGGTGAGACGGTAAGCCTCGACGGACGCATACTGCATCCGGAAATCGGTGGTGAGCGTGCGACATGGGACAAGGCGCTTACTCTCGTCGCTGATACTTTCAAAAAGACGATTGAGGAACACGGACCCGATACCGTGGCCTTTTATGTATCCGGTCAGATGCTGACGGAGGATTATTACGTCGCCAATAAACTGATGAAGGGCTTCATTGGTTCAGCCAATATCGACACGAATTCGCGCCTGTGCATGGCTTCGAGCGTTGCAGGCCACCGTCGTGCGTTCGGAGCGGACGTTGTGCCCGGCAATTATGAGGACCTCGAAGAGGCCGACCTCATCGTGCTGACGGGATCCAATCTTGCCTGGTGCCATCCGGTATTGTTTCAGCGCATTGCTGCGGCCAAGGCCAGCCGACCGGAAATGAAGATCGTTCTTATCGATCCGCGACGCACGACGACGGCTGAGATTGCTGATCTGCATTTGCCCATCAAGGCGGACGGTGACACGGCATTGTTCAACGGGTTGCTCGCCTACCTTGCCAATAATGCCTATGTCGACACCGATTATGTCGTGCAGCATACCGAAGGTTTTTCCGACGCCGTTGAAGTGGCGCGTCATCTGACCACGACGCATCTGCTGGAACGTACAGGCCTTTCCGCTGATGAAATGCAACGTTTCTTCCGCCTTTTTGCCGAAACGAAAAAAGTGGTGACGGTCTATAGCCAGGGCGTCAATCAATCGGCGAGCGGTACGGATAAGGTCAATGCCATCATCAATTGCCATCTGGCGACGGGCCGCATCGGGCAGGCGGGTTGCGGCCCGTTCTCGGTGACGGGGCAACCCAATGCGATGGGCGGGCGCGAGGTGGGCGGTCTTGCCAATATGCTCGCCGCGCATATGGAACTCGAAAATCCCGCGGACCGCGACCGTGTGCAACGTTTCTGGCAATCTTCTGCCATCGCACAGAAAGCGGGGCTGAAAGCCGTCGATCTGTTTCAGGCGGTGGGGGAAGGGAAGATCAAGGCGCTCTGGATCATGGCGACAAATCCGGTCGCTTCCATGCCCGACGCCGATGCGGTGAAGGCTGCGCTCAAGGCTTGCCCCTTTGTGGTCGTATCGGACATATCTGCGACTACCGACACAATGGCCGTGGCCGATGTGCGCCTTCCGGCGGCAGGCTGGGGCGAGAAGGACGGCACGGTCACCAATTCGGAGCGGCGCATCTCGCGCCAGAGAAAGTTTCTTCCTGCTGTCGGCGAGATGATGCCGGACTGGTGGATCGTTTCGGAAGTCGCCTGTCGCATGGGCTTCGGCAAGGCCTTTGCCTATCAGGGACCGGATGAAATTTTCGCCGAATATGCGGCACTCACAGGGTTTGAAAATAACGGTAGCCGTATGCTGGACATCGGCGCTCACGCGGGTATCTCCACGCGCGCCTATGATGACCTTGCCCCTTTCCAATGGCCAATGCGCAGAGGTGTATCGATGGACGCATCGCGCCTTTACGCCGATGGCATATTTTCGACACCGGATGGCAAGGCTCGATTTGTAGCGATCAAAGCGGGAGAGTCCGATACGAACGCAGGCGACCATAGTTTTACACTCAATACCGGCCGCATCCGCGACCAATGGCACACGATGACGCGCACGGGCAAGAGCAATAGACTCGCCGCGCATATGGCCGAACCTTTTGTCGAGATCCATCCGGCGGATGCCACACGTCTTGGCATAGCCGACGCTGATGTGGCGGAAATCGCGAATGCACGAGGCCGTATTCTTGTGCGGGCGCTGCTGACGCGTCGTGTGCAAACGGGAGCCGTGTTTGTGCCCATACACTGGACTGACGAACACGCGAGTGCGGCGCGGGTGGATGTGCTGGTCGCGCCGTTGGTAGATCCTGTTTCGGGGCAGCCGGCATTGAAGTCATCACGCGTTCATGTCCGCCCTTTCGCGGCCAAGCTCTACGGTTTTGCCATTTGTCGCAGGAGACCTGATGAGGTCAGGGCCGACTATTGGGCACGTGCGGTATGCGACGGCGGCTGGCGTGTCGAAATAGCTTCGGCGACGGACGCGGACGATGCAGAGGCTTTGGCGCGGTCCATTGTCGGCGTTTCAGACGACGCGCCCGTGCTCGCCTATCGTGACCGGGAACAGGGAAACGACCGGTTCGCTTTTTTTGCCGGTGATGTGTTGATCGGTGCTGTCTTTCTCTCAGCGCATCCCGTTGCTGTTTCGCGCCCATGGGCTGTCGAACAACTCTCTAAAGACCATGCCAATGCGGGGGAGCGATACCGTGTGGCCGCCGGACGCGCGGGTGCGGATCAGCCGGACCGTGGCGCGACGGTATGCGCTTGTTTCTCAATTGGCGTCAACCAGATCACTTCCGCCGTCACGAGCGGCGGGTGCCGCGATGTCGATTCCATTGGGCGTTTGCTCAAGGCCGGTACGAATTGCGGCTCGTGCCGGACCGAAATCAAAGGACTTATAGATGCGCATAGTGTCATCGCTGCCGAATGAAAATATGCCTTCGGCCAAAGGCGGCGTGGGTCGCGTGACTTTGGTCGGGGCGGGGACGGGCGATCCTGATCTTCTGACCATCAAGGCGTTGCGCGCTTTACAATCTGCCGACGTCATTCTGTTCGACGATCTTGTGTCTGATGAGATTTTGCAGCTTGCGCGCACAGAAGCGCGTCGAATGCTGGTCGGCAAACGCGGCGGTCGCCGGAGCTGTCGGCAGGATGACATCAACGCGACGATGATAAAGCTGGCTAAAGCCGGACATCATGTTGTGCGGTTAAAGTCCGGTGACCCGATGATCTTTGGTCGCGGCGGAGAGGAAATGACGGCGCTGCGGGCCGAAGGCATAGCGGTTACTATTGTGCCGGGCGTGACATCGGCGCTCGCTATGGCCGCGACCTGCGGTGTGTCGCTCACCCATCGCGATCATGCGCAGTCGGTCCGGTTTGTCACCGCTCACAACCGGCAAGGCACATTGCCCGGCGATCTCGATTGGGCCTCATTGGCGCAGCCGCGCACGACAACGATCTTTTATATGGGAGGGCGTATGTCCCGTGAATTGTCACGCCGACTGATACGCGAAGGCGCTTCGCCTGCCACACCTGTCGTCATCGTTTCCGCTCTGACGCGGCGAAACGAAACCCGCGTGTTGTGCAATCTGCGCGACCTTGCCAAAGGGATTGTCGCCTTTGATCTCGATCAGCCGATTTTGATCGGTGTCGGCAAAGTGTTTGCCGATGTGGAGACCGGTGTGTCGTTCATGTTTGAACATGCAGGAGCCGCTATGAACGATTTGCAGAAAATGCAAACTGAGAGCGCATTATGATATTTGAATTCGAACGGGATTTTGCAGGCACGATGCGGTGCATCCCCATGGTCGTGCGTTTCAACCTCGATCAGTGCGGCATCAAACTATCGCTCAAACAATGGAGCCGTTTCGGACGTGAGAAGAGAGCCGAGCTGGCGCAGGGACTTTGCATAACGGAAGATCAAATTCAGGCCTATCGCGACCAGCTTGTGGCGCTCATTGAAGCGCAGACCGGCCAGAGCGTTGTTTATCTGCAACCCGAGCCGAACCTGCCCTGGGACAGCCCGACCCGCGTGCCGGACCAATTGCAGGAATTTGCAATTTCATCCGGCATTCATGCTGTCGAATGGGAAGCGTGGTCGCGCCTCACGCGTTTGCAAAGATTTGCCCTCTACAAATTGACGCGTGTATCGCACGACAACGACAATTTTGGTCCCGCCATGAAAGAGTTCGGGTTGATGGATTAGTGTGGAAGTTGAGTGCGCGCACCACAGCGGT
>TARA_R110002110_G_scaffold39599_4_pt1 | contig 42058 bp, 65 predicted proteins | sample TARA_R110002110 | Tara Oceans TARA_R110002110 (sample SAMEA4397330) | marine metagenome | biome: Polar Biome; feature: [SRF] surface water layer (ENVO:00010504); material: water (ENVO:00002006), including particulate matter (ENVO:01000060) such as... | depth 5 m | reverse complement strand
TTTCCCTGTCCGATAACCGTTTCTTCATCGGCACCGAAGACACCAGATGTCATAAGTCGGTTGCCTTTGGCGATATCCGATAGTCTACCTAGGCTGGTGCCGTGATAGACGATATTGCTTATTCCTTCTTCTAGGTGGCTTCGCCAGTTCTCAAACAATAGCTTCATAGCTCTTACTCGCTAGCAGGCTTCTTCCTGCCTGGCTTCGTTGGTTCCATGGGAGATGCTCCAGCCACACCATCAAGGTGCTTCTTTATCATGTCCATGACGGATGGATCTTGAAGCACATATTGGACGGCTTGGCGGATACGATCATCTTCATTGCTGGGGGTGGTTTTGCCGGAGTTCTTGAAGTCGGGAGAGCCTTTAAGCGGTGGTCCTACCCTGGGCTCTTCCTCTGATTCTATAGACGAAAAGTAAGCCTTCACTTCCTCGGGAGACATTTTCTGTAGCTGCTGCTTTGATAGAGAGCCGTTACCTTCAATTATTATTCTCATAATATATAAATAGTCTTTCAAGCAACAAAACCCCATCTTATCTCTACCATAAGTAATAGACGACGGCTGCCAGGGCAGTCAGATATCCTAGAAAGAAGATGGTTCCATCTATATCCACTACCATCATTCCTCCACGTCCAGGTCGATAATAAGCTTGCCGGTGGTTTCACTGGCGGGCTCTCTGACAGACATATATCCCAAATAGCTCACCACGCTATTCACAACGCCTTTCATAGTGCTGCTTTTGCCCGTAATAACCTCCACGGGCATTCGCTCTTTGTCGATGCTCTTGTGAAGGAAGTCAGAAAGAATCTCTGGAACGTCAGCATGGCTAACTTTGTGGAGGTCCAGGATTCTTCCCTTGTATTTCTTTAGTTTACTTTTCTTAATTGGCTTCATGTTTTCTCACTTTCTAAAAACTTTCATTTCTTTCTCTCTAAACGACGTGACTCGCTGCCTCTTTGTTCCGTATCTTACTTCTCCCGCTATAGGATACCCGCCATACCATCTTCCCCCCTTGCAGGGGTCGATCTTGTCCGTTACGCTGGTAACCACAAACTGTAATCCCTTCAGATACCAGCGGGAGCCGGTGCCTTGTCGAGACTCTACCAGATCACCCACTTTAAATTTGGGCTTCTTTCCTGAAGCTTCAAGCCATCGAGCGAAATACTTATTCTGGGTCATCTTATCGAAGTCCCGGTGAGTTGGAATGTACCCCTCTGGGTTTTTGAGATGAGCGATACGCTGCCTATAATAGTAAAGCGAGTCGGTACTATCAAAATAGCTGACTGCCCTTTCGAACAGGCTAATCTTTTCTTTCGAGGCTGAATATTCGTCTTCCCAATCCTTGTCATCGGCGATATAGTCCCTCTCCCAAACCTCGACCATGGCGTGTTGCTTGCTGGTCAAAGAACCCTTCCGAGAGTGCTGCCTCAAGAGCGACCTGGCGACACCCTCGCTGCTCCAATTCCCTTGTCTCACAAATACCTCCAGACAGCTCTTGATTCTCGCTGGAATGGTATCGTCTTTTATTTGAACCATGATTCAATCTCCTGGCTTTCCTTGGTTGAAAGGAGATCCGTGTAAGTCACGGAGGAGGCATATTCGCCCCTAGGTTGTTGGTACCACTGTCCGGGCTCCTCTTCGGAAAACCGATCTATGACCATGCCCGTAGCCCATTTTCGGAGTTGTGAGATATCGAAGGGGCAGTATGTGCTGGCGTGTAGCAACTTCAAGCTTTGAAGCTGGCGTTTGCCTCGCTCCCACGCATTATGATCATCACTATAGTCGTAATACCAGTCGTGTGCTTCTAATTCTTTTCTGAAGTCTTGTTTCATTATCGTATCCCTTCTTTCTTTGCAATCGTTAATCCCACCAAAGTTGTTATGGTGCCGCCACAAATGGGCAGCACTAGCCAGTTCCACCAAACTACATCAATTCCCAGGATGCCTGAGAGGTGAAGTCCCTTTATCCCCATCAGTAAGACGAAAATAAAGAGTGCCCAAAAGAACACGTCTAGAAGAACTAATGCCTTAAGCTTGCCGCTCATATGTTTCAGTTTCTTACTCATTTTCATTTCTCCTCTGTTTGATATAGGCGTTCCCACTCATCGCTAAGATCAATTGTTGCCATTTGACCGTATGCTTGTGCCATCAATACCCACAAAACTCTCTTCACCTCGTTGCTTTTGATAGCATCTGTCCCCCCGTTCATAACCATCTCGCTAACGCCATTGGCGAACGGGATAGGGTTTATTGGAAACGATGAACTAAACATCGCAGTTGTAAGGTTATTTCGTTCTTGATCGGTCATTGCCTTGTTCTCTCTTTCTTTTATAATAGGGGGGCTTAGGCATTGGCTAAGATATTCTCTAGCTCTTCTTGATCGACATCGAACCTTTCCCAGTTGGAAGGCAGATCTTTCGTATATGAATTTATGTGACCTGAAGTTGTTCTAGTTCTAATCTTCTTTCCGGCTTCGTTCGCTCCGTTAGTAATAAACACTACCGGGCGGCTTCCTTCGGAATAATGAGTATGAACCACTACTGGGGTTTCATATGAAAACAGGACAGTGTGCTTACTTGTTTTGATCTCAGTTTGGTTTGATCCGAGTGTTTTGAATTTAAGCGACATGGCGGTGATCCTTTTCTTTTGTTGTTATGGGATCATCGTAGCACAGAGAGATCACTCTGTCAAGCACATAATAGCAGTTTTTTTTACACAGATATATCGGGCACTTACGAGAGCCAAATCTCGTCCCAGAAAAAGTATAACCTTTTCAGCTATTTATATTTTCATCAATAAAACCAGGTACTTCTGCTGTCTTTTCAAGCCATGGCGAAGAAATGATCTCTATATCCCGTTCTTCAATCCAATACACTTCAACGAGCTCCGAATATATCCCATCAAAACTATCAAGCACAACGCCTGCTTTCACCCACGGTGTTCTGGGATAGGCTGTTAGCCGACAGTATTGAACCAAGTCGCCTCGCTTATAGGTTGTTTTTTTTTCGAGTATCAGGAGATACTTCTTGAAGGAACCTTTTCATGGAATTCACATCCGTGCCGGGAGGAGGTTTGAAGAACGGTAAGACAGCGTGAATCAACTGGCACACAGAAGCGAGGAAGCTCCGTCCTGAAATTCGAGAAGCTGATCTTAGATGCTCCCAATAAGTTTCCCCCACTTCACTCGGGTGTTTCGTAAATAATTTCCTTAGCATTCCTCTTCTCCTTCATCTGATTCTGGATGTAAATAGGTTACCTCTTTTCTGCTAAAGTTCTCTTGCCACCAGGCTCCTTTAACAGTGATGGTGCCGGCGCATACGCTGACAATGATTCCCACACTTGGAATATTTTGAAGAATGACCTGAACCATATCGCCGATGGCAGGATTCCACTCATCGCTAGTCATAACTTCGAAGTCTCGCTCGGATAGCATTCGATAGCCTAGTGAGATTAAAAAATGTCGCTAGACCATTTACTGAAAGCAATAATCCCATAAAAAGAACATTTGCTAATGTAGCGATATCGTGCTTGACTATCATAGCCACACACTCAAGACAGATGATCAGGCAAAAAAGACTGATTGCAAGAAGTGAAACTGATATCCCCACCTCACATCTCTCTTTCATACTGTTTAATTTTTCAAAGATTTTCATCTATTTTCCCCCCGTTTAAAGATCGCCAGATTTGGTAATATCTGTCATCGTACTGAATCACATTTGGCGGCTCTCGATGGCGTGGTGCCATGGTTGTCTCAACATGTTCTCTCAAATCATACAGGTTTTCTCTCTCCTTGACGAGTTCCGGATCTGGGTTGAACCTGAGTTCTTTGTCGATAGCATCGATGGCGCCGCCAAGTTCTTTTAGAATTAGTTCCGAATTACATGTGTAAAGGTTATACATCTCTATTCCTCTCCTATGAAAGATTCGCCCGTGAGTTCTTCCAATTTCCTAATCATCTTTTCCATTTTAATTCTGACAACTTTGCCGGTTTACTGTTCTCTCATTCGGCGAAGTATGTCGTTGTGCTCGCTTATATTAAATTGTTTGTTGTTCTCAAGAATCACCACACTGTAGTGCCCTTCAGTATATATACTTGACAAATCGTGATAGCATCTCAGCGCCGAATATCTAAATTCAAAATGCTCTTGTAATATTACCGAGCTCAGCTCTGGATAGGTTGGATGTTCCAACACCACCGTAACAGTGTTCATTGGGGAGTCTCCTTTCGTGAGGCTGATATAACCTCGTTAGCGATCTTCAGCATGTCTCCCATGTCTCTCATCGGGTGAACTTCTCTCTTGAAATCCTTTAGTTTCCTTCCGGCGAGAGTGAAGCAATTTTCTATTAAGTGTACCTCAGTGGATAAAGGTCCGATAATCACTTCGGAGGGGCTAGTATACATTACCATTTCTTTGTTCTTCTTCAACATCTTTCACAAACTCCTTAACGACTCTTGCTATAATAGGGGCGAACCTGGGTGCTGGATCTGGGGGGCTACTCTTCATGGTCGCCTATCAGCCATCTTAACGCCGATCTCCTTGTCGAAAACCCGTTCGGCATTCCGAAGACAGAAATGCTTTGTGATTCGGGATCAATTGTACGTATGGTATAACGACGGCAGTATTCAACGAGCCTCGATGTAACAAAGTATCTCTCCCTAACAATTTCTGTCTCCACTCTTACGCCGGATGCCGCAAATTCTTTACGGCACTCTGCCAGCAGATCCTCACTAGACTTTCTCAAAGCCTATGTTCCCCCTGTTCATTTTTGCCTCAACCAGCTTACCTCAATCCATCGACTAGCTTCAGTATCGTGATAGCGAACGTATGTATCTAAGAAATGGCTCTTCACCTCAAGAACAGTCGGCATTAAATGAGTCCGCGGGAGCTTCGTCATGTCGTATACATAACTCCACTCGCCGGCTTCTGCAGATAGATACACCCACTCTAAAATATTGTAAGCAATCTCACGTGCACTGGATGCTATCTCTGCCTTCTGGTCCTCGGTTATGGCGTTCGCCCTCTTTGCTTCCTCTTCCTCGATGGCTCTCTTTGTAAGACCTACTAGCGTTTTCCTATCCAAAGTGATATCTTCGGGGCGGGCTTCCGACAGATCATCTTCCTTAGCCCTTCGCTCTCTCTCTTTTTCCGACTCGTCGCCGTAGAAGAAATCGAACTCTGTCCATTCATCAATCATCATGCTATTTTTCCTTTCACTGTGTGTTCGTCGTTATAAAGACGGCGCGCCTTGCTACCGCTTGAAAAAGATATTCATAATATGTGTGGGATCCTGATTGCCCCCCCTGTTGGCTCCACAGAACCCAGGCATCCATATAGTCTTGTAATATTGTCGAGGCTTCTGTGAGAGGCGGCAAGCCGCCTTCTTCATCGTGTAGTTCCGAGATGATGGAAGCTAATTCTTCCATTGAGTCGGCAGCGAAATCGGCGCCGACATCCACGGATCCAGAATACTCATCTGTCATAACTGTGGCTTTCCTAAAATTAATAAAAATAACATTTTATGTTCTCCCGTGGTAATTTGCCCCTACAATAAGTAGTATTATTTTAGTACCAACACCCTTTCCTTGGTCTTAAAGTATGGCATGGAAGCTCCAGATGAATCTGTTATCCAAGCTCTCTGGCACTTAGAGGGCTTCGGCATCGGCGCGTACATGTCGGTCAATATCAGATGACCATCGAACTTATGCTTATTCACATAGTCTGTTGGAGCATTGAAATCAGTGCCGCCTCTTAGAATTCTCTGATGCTTTCGACGCTCACCTTTTTTCCAGACGAACACTTCCGCTTCACAAACCGTGTCATCAAAAGGAACAACCACAAACTCTGCGATTTTAGCAAGAGACTCAAGCTCGGAAAAGAAAAGCTCAAGCAGACTGTCGTTTACTGATCCAGACTGGTCAATGCTTATAGCTATTCGTGCCTGACGTTCCGACTTCTTTCCGGCGTGGATATACGGGAATCGTCGGTTGATTCGCTTGATAGAAGACCTTTTGGATGATGTCTGAGACGTTCTCACAAAGTATCTAAGCATCTTTCGCCAGTCAATCGCTGTAGGGCGAACCATTGTTCGAATCTGCTCCTTGACGCTATGTGACAGAGAGCCCCAGCCTCTTCCTTTATCACATTCCTCGACAGCCTTCCGAGACATCTCCTTGAATCTCTCTTTAGCTATCTCACGAGTCTGAGCGTCACTCTTCCCCCACGCGTCGTGATTGTCAAACTGACCTTCTGGGCTGTCTTGGCTCTCGCCGGCAGAAGAGCCTTTTGGATCAGGAGGGGACAAGAAGTTTGGGTCTTCCTTCTTCTTCTTCTTTAGTTCCTCGAAATACCACTCTGCTGTCATGAGGAGCGGCAAATCAATAAAGTCATCAACACCAGGGATACAACATTTAGGAGGTAGTTCGTGTCTTATGAAGCCGTTGATAGCCAGGTCGGTCGCGACGTTCCACATCGGGGTCATTCCCTCTTCTGGTAGCCTTTCAGTAACATGCTCGAACACAAGGTGGTAGAACTCATGCTTGATGACTCCAGCTTTCTGCTGATCGGTGAGTGCACCAAAGTATTCTGGATTATAAAACATCTCGAAGTGCCCAGTATCTGGATTGATTCCTATCCCAGCCGTGGGGACAGCCAAAGTCTCTCTCTTGTCGATCCGGCGAGACAGAGCAGCGAAAAATGGCTCATCCTGTAGAAGCCTGAATATATGCTTGTTCAAATCAAACGACATCACTTTCACCGTCATTCCTTTCCCACCTTAATGCTCTCACCCGGTTGTCTGAAGGGGAGACTAGACTTTTCCTGTATCCTCTGGAATTGTCAATCCACCATACACGATAGTATATCTCGTGATAGCCGTAGACAAGACCGATTAGTCCAGATTTTCGATCTTCGATCAGATCCCCCGAGCAGAACTCATGCTGGTGCATTCCACTCTCTCTCTGCTGCCCAATCAATATAAGACATGATACACTTGGCAGCACAGTTCTCGTATGCCCGATCATCTAGCTTTATCCCTAGACCCTCAGCAAGTTCTTTGCCGTTCTTCCATGCCTGCATCTCTTCATCAAGAAGTTGGACTCTGTAGGCGTATGATTTGATAGGTTTACCTGTCTCATCTGATTTGGCGAGCAGTTGGTATTTACCGTAGCGATAAGCGAGCTCGGAGCCGGTTTCTCTATTCATCGAGTGACCCACTTCATGTAGGAGAGTGTGGAGCTGATTTTCGCCAGTCTGTGCTTCGTTAATTATGATTAGCCTATCCTCTGGCATATATCTATCTACCTGACCTGTGGCAAAAACAACAGTGATCTGTTTAACTTCTTTTGCCCATTTTACTAACTTATTGATGTTCTTGCTGTATTTGCTCTTGTATGGCATATTATCGCTCCTTTTTGCCTGTTAATATATTACCCTATCACATGCTGATCACTCTGTCAAGCTCTTTTTTGATGTTTTTTTATCCCTTATTATTCAGGGGCTTACGTAAGCACCGGATCATCCTGATCGGACAAGCTTGACACTAGGGACACAACATGATCTCCGATTCGTCTGCCATCCACTTCCGTACCGTGAAAATTAAGGATATTTTCTCTCACTCGTGACTTGCCAATGATACTAAATAGCTTCATTGCCATTTCACCAGGAATTGATACGAAGTATCCAGCAAGATTCAATAGCTGGGGTTCAGGCAATAGAGTGTTGAATATCCCGGATGCTTCCATTTTTTCGATCAGTGCACCGTGTTGGTTAATGTCGAAGTCTTTCGTCGCCTCAAGCTTTCCTTCGTGGATAATATCTTCGACAGTAACTTGCTTACCATAATTAACAGCAAAGTCTCTAAGAGAGATTGCTGCTTCGAAGCCTACGAATGCCTGGGACAAAGTAAACATCATTGAGTCGTCCTGAGATAGTATGTCAGGGGATATATCCGACAGAGTATTATCCAACCTCACCCATGAGCGCCGGCTAGGATACACCTTATTGGGCTCAAAGTTGTCAAGATGCTCAAGATGGCTTCGATTCTGGTTAATAAAATCCCAAATCAGATGGTTCACCTTTCCTGACTTAGCCCAGGTAAGCCAGTCTTCGACAGTAGGCTCCACATCGAACACGGTATATCTATCAAGCTCTGCTGGATCCATCTCTCCGACTTGGTACTCTGAGCTATGGTCGCCCCCATTGACTGCAGCTACTATGACAGTATCATCGTGTAGAGAATAGCCGTTAATCTTCCTGCTATCAGTAAGCTCAAAAATTCCCTGTCTCACTTCTGGGATTGCTCTGTCTATCTCGTCTAGAAACAATAGCACTCCTCGGGAGCAGGCTTCCATGAACCAGTCTGGTGGGTTCCACTGGGTGGACGACTTATCATCGGATATAGACGGCAGACCAATCAGATCGCCTTCGGTCATCTGAGAGGCTCTCCTTTCGACTATGCCGGTTGTGTAGTCGAGTGATTTCTCGATCTGATAAACTATTTCCGATTTGCCGATACCGTGGCGTCCCCTCAGAATAACGGGGTAGCGCGCTCCCAAAACGATGGGTGCTGCCGAAAGAAATGTTTTAAAATCCACTGATGCCATAATAGCTTTTCCTTTTCTCTTTTAATTTTGTAGTCAATCTAAAAATACTGGTGGCTAGAGACTTGCCCGTCTTTTTCTTCTCTCCAAGTAATAGCTGCCGGCTCTACAGGAATCAATATTTAAATCTAAAAAATAGTCATCTATCCCATGCCAGCCTGAAAAGAACACTAGGGGCTGACTGCTAATAAGCTTCTCCCTCGTAACACTCACTGGAGATACCACTTGCCATTCGCCGGATGAAAGATACGGCGCGTAGCTAGAGCGGTTGGTTTTATCTTTCACGCCCTTTAGGGATGTAGGGTCGTATGTGTATGAGCCTATGCTAGAATCAAAGTTTCTAACGAGTTCGTGCTGAGGGAATCTAATTCGGCGAATGTGATCAAGATGATAGCCGGGTGAAGAAGTTAGCAGACTTATCGAAACCCATCGCCTTCCAGGCTTTCTGTAGAAAAGACCTTCCCAGTGGAGTCCCGTTATCATAGCCAGCGGCGTATTGTCATCCGTCTCCCCGTCTGGCATACCAAACTCGATGAGCGCGCCCGGTGATATTCCTCGCTCAACCATGTCGTTCACTACGAGCTCGATGAAGTTTCTGTTTGTTTCAGCAGCCTTGGATTTGTCTAGCTTGAGAGGAGGGCACGTTCGTCTGTCGTGTCCGGGCTCTCGACAATAAGAACATTTCCGTACCTTGATGTGTTTGACGGGCATTCTTAAGCCTTCCCGACAAGATGATCTGTCATATCAATATTGCCGTACTTGTAGTGTACCGAGTCGAAGGCGGCAGAAAGGCGAACCCAGTCCTTGCCCTTTTTCGAAATCTTGCCGCATGTAGCTACCACCATATACTCGTCCGGATCGTAAAGAGAAATAACGTCCATTATCGTTTTTTTCTCAGAAGGATCCATCGTAAATTCTTTCATCACAGATGGCATACTAAGTCCATCCTTGCTTTTTTGATAAATCTTAACGGATATCATTCTTTGCTCCTTGATTTATATATTATTACACAAAAGGCAGATCATGTCAAGTCTTTTATGATGATTTCTTTACTCGCTTGGTTTTCTTAGACTTTTTTGCTTTCGATTTCTTTGGTTTCGCCAAGTCACTGTTTTTGCTTTCTTTTGGTGTTTTTACCTTATCTTTTGAAGAGTTAGCCTCTTCATCATCCGAAGCCAAAGCTCGGATTCGATCTCTCTGATATTCCACCAGATCACTTAACTTAGATATCTCCGATTTTGATTTTACCAATTCAGCAAACAAACTCTCAATTTGCTTTTCCATTTCTTTTACAATTTTTGCTGCCTTGGTAGGTATAACATGTACATTGTCGCTTCCTCTCATAGACTGTACCAATTGTTGTGCCGAGCTGGCAGGGCTTTGCTTGTTAGACATTTTCTCACTCCTTTTTCTCATAATATCCCTGTAGGATAAATCTGAGTAGCATAATATACATAGCCAGATCCGTATAAAATAACGGCTAGCCACTCTCTCTTCATTTTCTTGACCAAAAGACCATAACTACGAAGAACAAACATCCATATCAAACACATTTTGATTATGGGCGCGCTCGCCGTAAATAAGGACGAAATGAGCATCGCGAAAGATAAGATACATAAAAGACCGTATCTATCATCCATGGGTTTTTGCTCATGACCTTCTTCTTGGGTTTCTTCTTTCTCTTCTTCAGACATTGTTACTTTTCTCCTTCGGTGGTTCTGTCACCTTTTTTTTCACGGGTGGGGGTGGACTATCTCCATAAAATGTCCAGTGCCATGGCTCTGTCTCCACATCATTGTAGAATCCATACCGTTTAGCATTTCGCTTCATCCACCAATATAAGATCGTCCTGTATCTCTTGCCTCGGATGACCCTGGTAGTGCCTCCCAGATCAATAGAGAGCCCCATTTGATGGTTGCTCCATCCTGGGCGCGCCGCCAGGTTGCCTCGCTGCCTCTTCATTCGATGCTGCTCCCGATGAGTTCGGAATGCGCTCAACACAGGCAAGTAAAATCCGTCCTTAGCAGCATGAATCATCATCTCTTTAAACTTACCCGAAGCAATACATGACAAGAAGAGAGGATTCTCGCCCTTCTTCTGTAGAATAGAGGATACATAAACAGGCTTTACATTTCCATTCTCATAGCCGGTCACTTTCATAGAAAGGTCGTTGGAGGCAGAACCTCCAGAATTAAGAAAAAGCATAAATAAAATATTAGAAACCATCATCTTGTATTCCGCTCAGCAGCTCTCTAGCAAGCAAAGATCTTGCTCGTCCATCCAGAGCTTCTGATCTCCTCGAATCCACCACACATATACTTTCGGCAAAAGTACCGAGAAGGACTTTTCAAGCTTGTGATCTCTTAAGTCGTGAATATCGAAACTCCTGAATTCTGTTGACAAAATCAATCCTATTCCCGATCTCAAAGAGAGATCACTTTTCAAGTATACCAGATCACCTACATGAAAGTCAAGCGTTTTCTTCTGGTCCTCGTTTGAATCTTTAGAGTTTGCCATCACGCTAATAAGTAGTGCTCGTCTGAGTGCTCAACCTCCGCCATCTAGCTCATACATACAGATATTGGCAAATATCTGGTTTAGGACTTCGGTATAGCGACTTCCGTCAGCAGGAGAAATCTCATAATATCTGTCCGGATCCCCGTAAATTATCTCGTGAAAGCCAAAAAAGAACTGTGTTTTGTTTATAATAAATGTCTCAACCATATCGCCTGGCTCACAAGATCCTATTTGGCAATTGGAAGCATGTGGATATACCGAAGACGCCTGGAGTGACGACCACGATTGTGCTTGCTCATCGCTAATCATGATTATGTAAGGGTATGCGTCTTCTCTCCACCCAATGCCAGCAGGATCGTCGGGGGACACCAAATCGAACATTACGTCTATGGATGGCTCATACCCACCCCCTTCGGCACTTATTATAGATGTGAGCGCGCTAAGGAAAGTGTTTACATCAACCAGAGGTGGTGTCGTTGCAACAAGGTAGGGCTCTCCAGTTCCGCCCATCTCGGCTGGGTAATCTGGGAATGGAACAAGAGCAAAGCGATGCTCTGTATCTTCGAAGTCTGCTACATAGTTCGAGATGCCCTGGGCGAGAGCAAGAATATACGGGCTCATGGAGCCGGAAATATCAATGGCGAATACCATATCTACTTTTTCGTGGATATTCAGATCTTCATCTATCTCGCCGTCACAATCATTATCCAGCGAATCACAGACTTCTTCGGTTGGTCCTATTTCACCGATACAGTCGCCATATTCGCCGGCAGTACAGATGGCTAGTCCAGCCTTACACTCTCCGACTCCTAAAGTCTCCTGGAGCTGAAAACCACATACAACTTCCATTCCATCTATGATGTTATCGCAGTCATCATCCCAATTGTTACATACCTCGACATCTGGACCAAACCAGAAGCACTCTCCCCATACTCCAAAGTTATCACAAACTTCGATGCCTGTGCCACAGGTCATCCACTCTCCGGTGTACTGATCCATCATAGGATCCTCTTGGCAGGATTGGGCGTCTCCCTCTATGCAGGGGCAATTTTCGTCTACCTCTCCGTCACAGTCGTTGTCAACGCCATCACAATACTCAATCCCTGGTGACGGGGCAGTACAGCCGCCCCAGGAGCCATAAGAGCAAAACTCTATACCCATTCCACAATCAGTTTCACAGAGCCTTTCCAATTCATCGTCGATGAATCCATTACAATTGTTGTCTATGTCGTCACAAACTTCGTTTTGAGGATGCTGTGCTCCAACACAGAGAAGTTCTCCGTCAATACATACATTGCTCCCGAAGGAGCATTGCCCGATAGAAGATACTGGTCCACAAGGGGTGCCCGACAGATGAGAGTCGTTGTCGATTTCGCCATCACAGTCGTTATCTCGGTTATCACATAGCTCATAGGCTGGTAAAATCTGATGTTCACACCCAGTCCACTCGCCTTGCTCACACGAAACGATACCAGTTTGGCACGGGGAGTTAGCGTCAAAAGACGCGTCTGGCTCTCCTGTCCAGCACTCATAGGGACCGATATTGTCTATCTCTCCGTCACAGTCGTTGTCAACGCCATCACACATCTCATTGGCGCCGGGATATATGGCATCACTGTTATCGTTACAGTCTACGGGGTGAAGGCAGGATGAGATATCGTTATATGAGTCTCCATCGTTGTCCGTGGACAATCCATTGTCTGTGAGCCCGTCGCAATCATTGTCTAGACCGTCACACACTTCGGCGGACGGCTTTACCTCATTAACACAGATTTGTTTGTTTGTAATATCACAAGTAGTGTTGCCTCTCTCACACTCTCCCTCGGCTCTGGATATTACATTCTCATCTCCAAAGATGTATATGCCACCATCGGAAAGATTTAAACATGGGCTCGGGTCGGGGCACGAAAAAAAGAGAAGTTCGTCGCTACAATTACATGCGCCTACGAATGTCATCATTGTTAGGGCAATTGCCCAAATCTTTTTAAGTATCACAGTTCCACCCCTTTCCCGCTAATCGCTTTCCTTTATTTCAACCATGTTTATTATATCCTGTCTCCTGTCATCTGTCAACTGGCTGAGCCATTTTGAGACAGTTTTGTCGGAGGCTTCAACGAAGACGCTGCCAACTCCGTCACAATACGAACACACATATACCCTGCTTAGGCACACTAGGCAGTTCGCCCTCACATAGAGCTTGCCATGTTCACTCTCTGACACTTTTCTTGGTTCCAGGCTCTGTGTCACGGTTTCTTTCCATATAATAACTAGTTATCAGAAAACTAAAAAAGAAAAAACACACCGAAGTGTGTTTTTCTATACATATCAAACTTTACAACAACGGACCTTCAGACCAGAAATGCCTATTTTTCCTTTGGTTGGTGGTGGCTAATATCTCAATTGCTCCAGGGACACATTTGTGCTTATAGTATTCGAGACTTCCGTACAGGGGATTGCCTTCCTTCCTCTGGAACTTTTGTCTCGGAGGAGGTCTGTTCAGGAAAGCCAAGCAGCCCTCGACGATTTCCTTCTCTGAGAGTCCCTGGGATTGTAGCTCTTGATAATCAACTTCGAGATACCCGCCAACAACCCAGCGCTTGGAGCCGAAGTCTTTGATATTCCAAAACATGGAGCCGTGATACCTGCCAAATTTCTTCTCTTCGTTTCCGGGAATAAACTCATCAATTGGTTTCCACTTACAGGGGATTTCCATAGACACTCCTTATTTTCTCTGAGACTCAAGGAGCTCAAGGAGCTCTTTACACCCGCCGACCAAATCCATTGTGCCGTCGCTCTTACATTGTAAGATGACAGGGACAGTGGTATGCCCAAACTGTTTTTTCACCATGCCCAAATACTCGTGGCATTTGTCGATGACTGTTACGACGTATTTTTCCCTTGCCTCTTCCAGCTCGTCTATGGCTTCTCGGCAATACGGGCAGTCTACTTTTATAAAAAGGTGATAAAATGAAAACATTTTCTATCCTTTCAAGAGTCGGGTGGTCGCGACATAGCACTTCTCCATAACCTGAGCCGGGGTTCCTACTACCACCAGCGATTCTTCTGCTATGGTGCCGAGGACGATACGGGAGAATGACTGTTGCTCGTGGAGATCCCACGGGAGCTTGCCTTCATCTAGTAGATGCTTCGTCTTGTCGTCCCTTTTGACGCTCACTATACTATCTGGGTTTATGAAGACTTCTTTTATCTCGTAGTTTCCCAGTCCTTTGTCCACTACTTCTACAAGCTCAATTAGCATTGGCTCTCCTTCCGCTGAAGAGGATAGGCACACTCTTGACGAATCGCCCATTCTTTACCAAGACAATAAATCTTATAATATTTTCCATCGCTGCAACTCTCGTTCGTAACGACGCCAAGCGTGGGCTCGGTGGTAAATTTAAATGAACCCTCCATGTTTGAAAGCAGAAGGACGTTTGATGGTACGTGTACCAAATCACCGTTCTTCATTGGGATCTGCCTCCGGCTCTTCGGGCGTCATATACTTTTCATACTGCCTCAAGATAGAAATACAGTCTTCTATCCTTAATTCAATCTTCCTCATGTCTTTCCTTGTGTTCTCTAGGGACGACAGTGTTCGGCTACACTGCCCATGCCCAAGTGAGTCAGAAGCATGTTTGCTGTTGTTAGCTTCTATCTGTAGGCTATTCCCTATATCGGAAATCAATAATCTTATATCCCCTGGCAAATCTTTCAGGGATGTCCGAAAAGAAATCTTTACTTCGCTCATGAATACCTCCATACTTATTCAATGCTAATCGTAGCACGATGTTCTAGGTAAGTCAAGTGTTTTTTTATTTTAGCCTATGGTTTTTGTGATGGTGTACGCGACAATGCCTATCATTGTTGAAACAACCATCCAAATGATCTTGGAAGATGTCTTTTGCCACGCCTCCAACTCTCTTAGCCGGGCGTACAATCCTTGGTCGGGGTGGTATACCGATTCCCGGACTTTTGCCATATCTTCAGCCATATCTTCTTGTCTTTCCTTTACCTCGTCAATTTTCATCTCTAGCATATCCAGCTTAGAATTGAGTTCAATTAGCTGTTTGACTGTCTCGTCATTATCCTCGGCTGACATAAAAATTCCTCTCCGGTAAATATACTATAAATAGTATGTTAGTCCTCGATAATGGCATGGCTTGTGGTAATAAGAGTCCCTATGGCTGATACAGCGTTCTGGAGGGCACATCTAGTTACCTTTGCCGGATCGATAATGCCGCTGTCAAGGAGATCTACCGTCTTGCCGGTGGACATATCGAAACCATAGCCCTCATCAAGCCCTAGGGCGCTGTCCAGCATGACATCTGGCTTCTTACCAGCATTAGCTGCCATTTGCCTCAAAGGCTCTTGGATCGCTTTAAGCACTATCTGGGCGCCATATTCCTGATCAGAGTTCTCTGCCTGTATCTCCACTCCTCGACCGGCTGACAGGAGAGCCATGCCTCCGCCACACACCATGCCTTCTTGCTGAGCTGATTTCACCGCTTCAAGGGCATCTTCGATACGATGCTTCTTCTCAGTCATCTCAATTTCTGTGTTGCCGCCGACACTAATGATGGCGATGCCGCTTGCCAGCCTGGTGATTCGCTCTTGGATTCTCTCACAAGCCTGCAGGCTGTCCGTCTGCTCAAAGAGCGATTTAAGAGAATCGATTCTCTGCTCTACTTGGGTGCTGGAGCCATGTCCGCCCACGATAGTGGTAGTTACTTTTGACGCCTCAATCGTCTTGGCGTTTCCAAGGTGAGTCAGCTTGATATCACGAATGCTCAATCCTGATTCTCTAGTGACAAAGGTAGCGCCGACACTGGTTGCCAAGTCTTGGAGAATGCTTCTTCGCTCTTCTCCATATCGAGGTGCCTTGATGGCTGCAACTTTCATCGTCCCTCTCACCGTATTCATGATCATTGCCGCTAAAGCCTGACCTTCAATTTCTTCTGCTACAACAATGATGGGACGACCATCCCGTGCCGCCAACTCTAGGGCTGGGAGGATATCCTCCACAAACTCGATCTTTTCGTCAGTGATTAGAAAGAGGGGATCATTATATTTCAAAACTCCTCTTCGCTCGTCAGTGATAAAAGCACTGGCGGCATAGCCGCTGTCGAAGCGGAAGCCCTCAACCACGTCTAGGCTAGTCTCTAGCGACTTGCCGTCCTCGATGGTTATTGAGCCGTCCTTGCCAATCATGTCGATAGCTGTGGAAATGAGCTTTCCTATGGTACGATCACCGTTAGCTGATATAGTAGCGATATCTTCGATATCGTCCAGCTTCGTCACTCTCTTGGCACTGGCTTGGAGGTTATTCACGATAACGGCTGTTGCCTTGTCTATGCCTCGCTTGAGCTCAACCGGCGATGCACCGGCAGCAATATATTTTTGTGCCTCGACAAATATCGAGCGAGAAAGAACGATGGCTGTAGTGGTGCCGTCGCCGGCGCTAGCGTTTGTTTCTTCGCTTGCTTGCTTGATGATCTGGGCGCCTACGTTCTCAAATGGATCAGTAAAGTCTATAAACCGAGCTACCGTTACCCCGTCCTTTGTTATCACTGGGTTTCCGTTTTTGGGATGGATAACAACATTCCTGCCCCTTGGTCCCATTGTAGCGGCAACATTGTCCGCTAACTTGTTAACTCCGTCTAGAATTTTTTGTGATAAAGAACTGCCGTCATCATAATTTTTCATGTATCCTCCGAGAAAAGAAAAATCTCTCTTAGTATTATAACCGTATTATTTAGAAAGTCAAGGATTATTGTTTATTTTTCGTCTGGAAGTGTAAAGTGGTAAGTCATTTGTTTGTAAATGTCTGGGGCGGATAGTCTCAGTTCCTCCGGATCTATTCCCAGATCCTTCGATATATTGCCAATCATCTCTTCTCGATAGACATCTTGAGCATTCACATCTATCCTCGCTGCCACTGCCTTTGCCGCGTAGTCCCTGCCCTTACCTCTCAAGTCCAAGCTAATGCCTTTTCTCATCTTGTCTAAGTATTCAGCAGCCTTTTCCTTGGTGGATACGTCGTAGAAGCCGTCTGGAGAAAGGATATAATCCGCTATCATCTCCGGTTCTGATTCGAATCGCTTGGCTCCAGTTATGAATTCGTAGGCTATATTATTAAAAAGTTCTTCGTCACTGCTAAGAGCTTTGACAAAATTGTTCACGATGGTGGGCTTTCTTTCATTCCACTCTTCCCAAGTTGCTTCTAGGGCTCCCTTCGCTATAAGCTCTTCGGCTTTTTCAATGTATTTGCTTGGAACAATGCCTCTTCTTTTAGCTTGTAAAGCTAGCTGGTCATTTCTCTTCTTTTCATCGGACGTAACATATCTTTTGCCGATTGTTTTCTCAAGCTCTTTCTTGGCTTCTTCCCATGACTTTGAAACCTGTTTTTGAACTAGCGCCGAGCCTCCCCTGAGCTTTTGGCTGAGATATTCATCCATCCACGGTCCCAAAGCTTCCAAGGTGCTTCGAGCCTCTCCACTAGCCAACTGTACAGCGCCTGGGAGCTTAATAGATATCTTCTTCCCGTCGATGACGATATCCGTCTTCGGATCTCCTCCACCAGAAGGTCTTTTGTTAAATACAAATGCTTCGCCAGCTTTGCCGCGGCGCAGTCCTGGGATCTGAGATATGGCTAAATCAGCTAGGCGGCTGAGAGAGACTTTTCCGGCTCCCATCGAGAATGTGTCTTTATCATACTCGCTTTTCCTACCTAGGGCGGCATCGACGATGGCTTGCTCGAACTTATTCCCCAGGGTTTCCTCCGAGAGCAATGACTCGGCTTCCATCTCTTCGTCGATAAATTCCAACAACAACTTAGATTCTTTCTTCATTTTGCTTTCTTCCTTTCAGATTCCATTCTGATCCGTATTTCTTCGCTTTGGGCGCGCCCAGTCAAACAAAAAAACCACCTGTCCAAATGGATTCAGGTGGCTTTCTTCCGTCTTCTAGATGTATAAGCTTATTGCTTAGCAGCTAGTCGTTCTTTTACTCGCTTGCTAACCTCAGCCACCAAGTCATCTAGGTTCTCGTACATATCTCTCATGGCAGGAGCCTCTTCCTCTTCTTCGGAAGCCATCGCCACAACTTCTCCGCCCATATCGTCGGCAGGAACCTCTTCTTCGTAATCCATTTCCGCCTCTTCAGCAGGAGCCTCGTCAGTGCCGGCAGCGGCAATCTTTTGCCCCAGCTTCACAAGAATTCCAGCCTCTTCTGGCGTGATAGAGAGCTCTTCGGCGCCCATTTCCATCTCAGGAGCCGGCTCTTCAATCTCGCTCTCTTCTTCGTAGTCCATCGCCACTTCTTCTTCGCTGACAACTTCTTCAGTCACGTCTTCATCAGTGACTTCTTCTTTGATATCTTCTCCGTCGGCGGCTTCGGTCGCCTCAACGACTTCCTCTTCTTCGGCTAACTCTTCCTTATACAAATCCGATACGAACTCTTCAGCTAGTGGCTGTAGGCAAGCCAACTTCATGAAATGACGGACTGAACCTTCTCCTAGCAACGTTTTCTTAGACATAACTATCTCTCCCTATGAATATTAATTCGCCTTCTTGGCGATAAAGAAACTTTAAATCATCTATAAATAGTGTTCAAAAAGGTAAAAATCCCTTTTTATCACTCTATAACAAGCAATCTTTTGCCAAGCTTACTTATTGCCTTGTCTTGTATCTGTTTCACTCTCACATAACTAATTCCGAGCCTGTCAGCTATCTGGTGGAGTGTCATTTCTCCGTTTTTTTCTATGGATATCATCACACAATTATTGTCGTCCTTGTGCTCTATCCACATTCTACAATCTTTGTTCTGACAGAGGTCGCCAGTGGTGTAGCATTTCTTGGCGCAGTCTTTCATATGTCCATTTCCTCTTCAAACATATCGAACAAGCCGTTGATGTCATCATCCGATAGTCTAAATTGCCTATTCACATTATCGGACACTTGCCTCTCTTTGTCAAGTATTTTCTGCTTACTTTTTACAAAAAGATGCTTCTTTTTTTTGAATTCTATTATGTAGTCAGCAAACTTTGGCTCGTCCTCTAGAAAAGCAGACACCACTCCTCTGAAAAACTGCCTTTTCGTGAGCCCCTCGTGCTTGAGCCTGATAAGCAGCTTGGCATAAGTTGTGTCTTCGTCCTCGAAGCCAATAATCACTTCATGCTCGATTCATAGTTCTCGACAACTGAGGTGGCTGTCTTCCAGCAAGTAGTACAATAAAGCCTGACCACGTTGTCGTCGTTCTTTACCACTACATGCCAGGACTTTACCATCTCCTTGTCCTTTTTGTCGAACGATTTCAAACAAGCGCTACACTCATCTGGCAATCTGTCGAACATGTTCATCTTCTGTTGTAAATCTTTTTTCGCTCGTTTGGAAGACTTCGTAGTCTTTTTTATCTTTTTCGGCATTTCTTAAATCCATCAATTTTAAAATTTCGTTAGCTTCTTTAATAAGTCGTGTATGGTTTTCTGTCCATCCGGGATATTTGTCTCCCTCATGGTCTGGGTCACCTCGATTGTCTGGAGAGAGAGCCCTTATCGAGGCGTGAACAAGCTCGTGAACCAGGGATGTATCTGGCACTTTCTCTCCTGGGGCACGGTAGACAACAACATAATCTTTATCCAATGTGAGCCCAACTGCTGTCCCCTGCTCTATGAAAGTTCCGTCCATCCGATAGCCGTTGTTGAAGACCATCTTTTCTTGTCGCCACTCAATGACGATTCTGTTCAGATTCCTGAGTACGATATGAGATCTATCTCCGAATCTCTTATGCCACTCCATGTAAAAAATGTGTAATGTTAGCGACGTGTCGGCTGGGTCTGGGAACCCACAAGATGGCTCGATTTGATAAGACATGTCCCATCCTGGGATTTTTGTTACCTCATTCCTTCCTTCACAAGAATCGGGGAGGGTTTTTATGTCTTTGCCGAGAGATACACACCCAGCACCCAGGTAAAAGATGGATGCTAATAACACAGCGGGGAGGGTATAAGCTCTAGACACCATAAGTAAGTAGTATTTTTACCTAGTGATCGCTCCCATTAGCGGATTTTGCTGCTTCCAATGGTCGCGAAAAACAATGACCGCGGACGGAAATGGGGCTGACATGCTGCTATCGCTAAATTTGAGGCGCCCCTTTATGAAGTAGATCTCGGCAGCCTTCATACAATATTCATGCCAGTATGAGGTATCTGTCCGGGAAGGTATTAGCATTACAACGGTGGTCTTTTCTTTTCGACTCTCATCGTAAGCCTTTTTGACCCAACTCTTTATTGCTTTGCCGTATGGCGGATTAACGAATATCGACTTATTCGGTCCCCAATCTTGGGTTAGCCCATCGTCGTCCTCCGTAAAGAAATTTCTACATTTAGCATTCCCTATGGAAGCACAGGGATCCAGATCGAAGCTGTACTCCTCGTTTAATTTATCAAAAAGTTTTTGAGGAGTCTCCCATGTCATATCTTTACTGCTAAACATAACTTTTTTTGTATTCTTATCCATTTTGATTCCTTTTTTTAGTTATTGTTGCCTACAATATTTGGCGATTGTCCATATGAAAATTCCAACAAATGCCCAAGGGATGATTGTGTCAGTTGCAAGAAGCAGAAAATCTACTCCCAACCAATAATCATACGCCGGCATCGTTGAATTCCTCACACAGTCGTTCCAGATCTGGTCCCATGGGGGCTACAAAAGCTGACACAAGAAGGGCTGTGATGAGAAATCCGGCTATCGATACCATGGTAATAAGAAATACGCTAGCATAATGCTTTCTATAGTTCATGAATTCTCCCCCTCGAAATCAAAACACATATCAGCATATACTGGAAGCTTTGAAAGCAAATCCTGCTTCTTATTGTCAGTGCTGCCGAGTGAGCCATCCTTACGATCACTCATCGCTATCGGATAGTAGTCGTACAAATCTTGGTCATGCTTCTCAAATGCTTTAAAGTGAACAATCGGGTACATCACCACTTGGGCAATTTTATCGCCTGAGCTGATCAGCCGAGTCTCCGTGCCAACATTGTGTAGGTTAACAAAAACCTCGCCATCATATCCAGGATCAATAATGCACGCGCCGACCAATAGATTCTTCTTAGAAGCGTTTCCAGAGCGATTCTTCACCTCCAAGCAGTATCCATGAGGGATTCCAAACTTGTAGCCTGTCTGAAACAGCTTGCTATGACCAGGCTCGATTGAGATCGGCTCTTTGTTTTCTGGATTGAAAAATAAATCCAATCCGGCGTCGCTGGGGTTTGCTCGCTCTGGTGGCAAGGCGTCTTCTCGTACTCTCACATATTCTAGTATCATCTTATCCTCTAATCCTTTACCTGGTAGAAAGGTATTTGACGAGGCTGGATGCTCTTCTTGTTTCCTTCCACATCGAGCACAAATTCTGTTTGCCGGTGCACGGATACTTCATCATCAATTTCTACCCGAACAAATTTATCCTCAAAGTTATTTGGGTCGCCTACTAGTTCCATTCTAATCATCTCTAACTCCTTGTCGCTCTATGTGAACTACCATATCTGGAAATGCAATGAACTCTTCGCTTACACATCCGGCGTCGCCGGCATCGAACAGTCCACCATCCAAGTCGGTACACCTCACTCTATCATCTTCGATGCATCCTGTCAAGGACAAAATGCCTGCTACTATAATTATCTTCATGATTTTACTCCTTTCGCCTCTCAAGTATAAAATACGGGAGAGCAATAATATTAATATTCTTTTACCCTAGCATCCTAAAAGAATGCCTGATGCTTCTTGTGCTAAATCCCCATACCGGATCGTGATCTAATCGTGCCATGTAGGGGCGGTTTAACTGTACGCTGTCAGAGCCCTTCTTGACTCCCCAGCACTTTATTGCTGTTACGGTGCTGTTCTTATCTATGACTTCTATGAGCCACCAGTCCTTACCGTGCTTCGTTTTTCGCTCGACTACTTTCCTGGGAATGAACCATACTACCCCTAGATCGGGGTCATACTCGCTAATGGGCGGAACGGCTACCTCTTCCAGGCGGCGTGAAACCTCCTTAGTCATAACAAGCTCGAATGGAAAAAGCCCAGTCAAGTCGATAAGATAATCAAGCTTCTCCTCTGGAGTGAAGTCTCCTTCGCCAACGTACTTCTCTATGTTCTCCAAGAGATGCTTCTCTTTTCTCGGACGATCATTAGCTATTGCCCTCCAGAAATGCCTCATGCCGCTAAATCTATCGTCAATGAGCTCATTCATCGCCTGAGAGCGAGCGAGCGCGTCGATGCTCTTCTTGTTTACCTTCGAATAGAGCATCCTGTCGTTAAAGAGAAAGTCTTCGACCGTATTGAAGGGTCGATGAGCCATTATCTCCTTGATCGCTGTGCTGCCAAGCCCCTTGATGCTTGAAAGCGGCTGAATCAGCGTATTGCCATCGTCGCTAATTTCCCAAGTAAGTCCACTAGTGTTCACGTTAAGCTTCTGGATTTCAAAACCCATGCTTCGTGCTATATTAATAGCCTTCTCTTTTCGTGCTTCTGGCTCTTTATCCAGAAAAGCTGCCATCCACTCGGAAGGATAATAGTTCAGCAACCAAGCACACTGAAATGATAGGATACTGTAGCTCAAAGCGTGAGACTTGTTAAATCCATACCCGGAGAAGAACTCAAATGTATCCCAGAGTCTTTGAGCGTCATCTGCTCTCATATCCTTCTCTAGGCAGCCCGTGATGAACTTGTTATGGATATCCTCTTTGAGCTTGTCCTTGCCAGCGCCGCGCTTAGTCAAAATCTTACGAAGCATGTTCCCCTCGTCTAGACTGATGTCGTGTCCGAGACGATGAGCTAGCAACGCTATCTGCTCCTGGAAGATGAGGAAGCCGTAAGTCTCCTTAGTTACTTCCTCCACAATCTCATGAGCATACTCAATCTCATCAGGGTTGTTCTTTGCTTGGATGTAGTGCTTGTCCACTTTGGCGGACAGAGGTCCAGGTCGATAAATACTCGTGATAGCAGATAGATCAACAATGTTGTTCGGCTTGACATGCTTACAGAACCTCTGGGCTCCATCTTCAGTAAACTGGAATATACCACCCCACTTACCTTTGCCGAAGATGTTCTTATATACGCTCTTATCATCCAAGTTGATAACTGTTGGGTGAAGATTCTTATCATAGAATTCTTTCACATCGTCGAATGTAGGATCGGGATTTCCCTTGTGGCGCTTAAGGACATGGATTATTGCCGACTCCATCATTCGGAGTGAGGCTAAGCCCAAAATATCAAACTTAATAAACCCCATGGGCTCTAAATGTCGAACGTTCTGCCCTTCGCTCCAGGGGGTCTGCTTCACGCCGCCGCTGTTGATGATCGGCATGTGCCGATCCAGGTTATCTCCCACGACCACTCCACCGGCATGACGAGAGCAGCTTCTCACTTGACCATACAATACATCGACGTTAGTCTCGATATCGGGATACTTTCGAAAGAACTCCTGTAATGTAGGGCTGTATTCTTTCACTTCCTCGAAGCCTGGAATATACATGCCTGCCGTCATTCCCTTCGCCTTTTTAGCCAAAGGGGTTGCTTCTCTCATCATTACACTAGTAACTAAGTTCACTTCCTTGAAGGGAATGCCCTGCATCTTGCTGATGTCTTTTATCAGAGATTTTAACTGAAGTGTGTTCCAATTTGAGATGGGCACAACTTTATCGTCGCCCCACTCTTCTATCAGAGCCTCCTTCAATTCAAAAGGATCAGAAACATCATAGTCGATGTCGGGAAAGCCTACATCCTTCTGGTTCCTCGTCATGAAGCGCTCGAACAGAAGATCGTACTTTATCGGATCGACCTGAGTTATGCCCAAAACATAAGCGACAAGAGAGCCGGCTGCGCTGCCACGAGCCGGACCTACAAGTTGCTTGGATGAGGCAATATCTGCAATTGCTTTCATCGTAAGAAAATATTGAGAGAACTCGTTAGTATTGATTACCTCAAGCTCTTCGTTGAGTCGATTTACATAAACCTCTTTTTTATCAAGACCGGTTTTTCTGAGCCCCTCAAGGGAACACTCAATGAGAGTATCGGCTGGGGTTTTACCTTCGGGGACCACAAAACTTGGAAGCCGTACCTCGTTATCCGGTAAAAACCTGGATATTCTCTCATGGGCAATGTCATGTGTCGTGGTAATAGAGTCGCGCACCAGATTATCATCGTATTCATATCCACAATCCTTTGAGTACCCTTTATAGGATGCCCACATTTCATCACCATTCTTGGGATAAAGTTGGTAATCCATTTCATCAATTGTTTCAGGAATTCCCGATCCATCATCGCCTTTTTTGAGCCATCCAATCTTCCTATATATCTCTCGCTGCCTCCACACGTCGGGGCTCGGATAATGACTATCAGCGGTACTAATTAGACTCACGCCAAACTCTTTTGCCACCTCGATGATGTGCTTGTTTAGTTGATGCTGCTCGTCAATTCTGTTCCATTGGAGCTCGGCATACCATCTATCACCAAAGATATCCACCATCCTCGAAGTTGTCTTCCTCATCGCCTCTCTGACTGCCTCAGAGCCTTCCTCTCGGTTCTCCCAGAAGTCTCCAGCATAGACGCCGCCTAGGCAAGCCGAGGCAGCAATAACGCCCTCGTTGTGCTCCTGGAGCATATCGAAATCTAGACGAGGGAAGCGATAATAGTTGCCCTCTTTATAACTCTTGCTGATTAGCTGAAAGATGTTGGTTAGCCCTTTTTGATTTTGGGCTAGCAGAATTAAATGCCGGCGTTTGTTGAGGATGCTTTTGATTGCTTTCTTTGTCTCTTCTTCATCTTCGACAGTTGCGCCAGAAACATCGTCATCCAGCTTCGCTTGGCGTTTTTTGCTCGCTGCTCGCTCTTTCTTGATTCTCTCATAGTCGGCGCGCCACTCTGATAGCGATGGGATAAAGTATGCTTCAACGCCAAAGATTGGCTTGAAGTCCTTGCCTTCCTGCTTCATTTTTTTAGCATGAAGCACTTGATATGCCAGCCCGTTCATATTACCGTGATCAGTTAGAGCGAGTGCGTCCATACCGTTCTCGTGGGCGAAATCCATGTGCTCCTGTGGGTATCCGAGTCCGTCAAATACACTAGCAACACTGTGGGCATGTAATCCTACAAACGGAATCGATGATTCTTTTCTTTCCATATCTAAAAAGCTCCTGGTAATGGGTTAGTTATTGGAGTATATCATATCACGAATCTCTTGTCAAGACCTTTATTGAGTATTCGTAAGTCGCTGATATTACGAGAGGATTTTCTTAGCGATGTTCTTTACAGCCATTCGCTCGTTCTTCGAGAGATCATTATATGTCTCTAGCCCCTCGGCGAACGTGAAGGGTCGCTTTCCAACTCGGGTCATAAATTCTGACTCTTTGCCCATTTTTATATCGCCCACCGATATTTGCTGCCCAAGCCCAGGGAATTCGCTGTTGTTGGTACCAAGCAAATATGCGCCGCTGCCGCCTTTGGGTATTACCAATACGGAGTCTTGGCAAAACTTCTTGCCAATCTCCTCAACTCGGGAAGCGAAAGCGGGATCATCCTTAAGGTTGACTACGAAAAAGCTATCTTCCGATACTTCCATTGCCGAGGGTGTATCAAAGTCTTCGATGTAAGAACCATCTACTTTGGTAACTCCGTAGCCGCTAGCCAACAAGGAAGCCTTTACATCTCGGTTACGAAGCATGTTCGAGCTTTTCGCTTTGCCCATGGTCACTTCTTCCATCTCTTCCTCATACTCTGCTGAGCCTTCCACACACCTGGAAGTATCCGACGGATCTCCACGAAAGCCAGTGAGTATAGCTGTATCGTGTTCCCCGATATGTTGATACACACGAGACAAAGATGACTCGTTCAAGTATTGTCGCCATTCATTAATAATCTTTTTCATTTTCTCTCCGTTAGTCCTACCTAGCCCTAATAAGTAGTCCTAAACTTCTTCTTTTGTATCCTCGCCGAAAGGATTGTGTTCGTGATATTTAAGTATCATTTTTGGTTTTATTACATATTTCGAATATTCGTCTGCCATGTATTTACAGTAGTTCTCCCAGCTCCCTATATTGAAATACCTATCTGTTTCCATGATAGTATGACCTGTCGTGTCTAGCTGCCCAAATACTTTCTCTAGCGGGAAGTGGCGGGCACTGTATCGTTCCTCTGGCGGAAGCTTGTCTCCCTTGAGAGTATTCTCCTCATCATCAAAATAAGATCCTGGTTCATAGATGCCGGTGCCTTCGCTTCTTATTATCCTCCGGAAATTCTTCCAGTCCTCCACATCAAATGTGAAAGACAGATATTCTCCATCCTTGACCGTCTTGCCGTTGTGAGATATGTAAAACTTCTTCTTCTGGTCGGATATAGCCTTCCTATGTTTTCTGAGGCTTCGGACACTGTGAACTCCATACGGAAAAGAAACATAGTATTTGTCTGGGACGGTCCACTTGCTTATGATCTTAGATACGGAGAATGCTCTCATCGAACCGTAGATGACACTCCAAGCCAAGCAGTCTCGCTTGTCTCTGTCCTTTGGGTGAATAGGGACATAGAAGATGGGTATCGTCTTTTCGTGCTGCTTGCCTCCGCCAAAGAATGAAAACTTCCTTCTGCTTGCTGCTGTCCAAACCGGATCAACAATCCAATCTCCTATCCGATGTCTTATCAGGGGCTGCATCTCTCGATGGCACACTATCCAGATACTCTCACAGCCTGCCATGGCACACTCATAGACACTTCGCTCTACAGCAAGATAATCCTTTCCAATGGGCATCAAGGAGTCGTGCCACGGAAAACCAAAATCCAGCTTCTCCCCAGCGACGGGAATGATCCCCGCTAAGGTAAAGTATGTTGTGTCGCCAATTGGCTTGACCTCATCCATTCAGATACTTTCTTAATGTCCTGATATATTTGTTCTGGGAGGGCTCTTTCTCGTATAGCCTCAGAAGCTCCTCCTCGGAGAATGGCTCTCTAAATACAGGAAGGACATCTCTGCTGGCTGTCTCTAGCTTTATAGAGAGGTTCTTTTCTCTGCCAGTCTTCTTATCTATGCCATTCTTTCTTCCTTTGATTCCAGCATCCGTCATCATTTCCAATACCTTGAACCTGGCATAAGTGTCGGTGTATTCCACACTCCTGATCTGCTGCTCTGTTAGCCACGAGATAGAAAGAATGTCTTTCTTCTTTTGGGGGTTTCCGAAAATCCTATCAGACAAATAGAAGTGAACATCTCTCACAAAGTCATCTGGGGTTTCGAGGAAGTCTATGTTGTGAGGAGAGCTCCCCCTATCGTTCATCCAATCAAGCACCATAAGCTTCTTTTCTTTTTCGATCTTCCCATCCCAGCCATGAATCTCGGTGTCGTCAAAGACAATGATATCATCAAAGGCGAAATGACCGTATACCGGATCTTCTGTAAATGCTTTGAGAGTGTTGTCTTCAACTCGAATGTTTTGAACTGTGTTGCCCATTGGAAGCAGACCAGATAAGGACATGACGGCAGATAGTTTTTGCCACAGTTGGCTCTTGCTACCTAGTCGCTCGTCCATCTCAAAAAATAAAGGTATCCTTGGCGTCGTATATACTACAGGAATATTGTAACAATATCCGCACAGCAGCGACGCCAAGGAGCCCCCAATTATTATTCTATCGTATTGGTATATTTTATTTTTCATCCATTTTCGTAAAGAACGACAAAGTTCTCCGGAATTATGAATATCTTTTTGCCTTCTAGGGTTACTGACCTTACCATAGATTCTTCTACAACAACTCTAGAATTAATGGCGAATACTGAAGAGCAGTCCACAGACTTGCCCACAACCCTATAAGCGCCGAAATCTTTAACAGCCTTATATTCGTCTGGCACCAGTACCTTCGAAATAGGAGCCTCCTCATTAGTTTCACACTCCTCTAGCATCAAATGCCTGTTAAATGGCGAATATTTCATCCACACACCTTTGCTTTTGAATAGAGGTCGAAGAAATCTCTCATCTGTTCGAGATCAACTTCCGACTTCATCATCCGGTAAGCTTTAACGGCGGCAGAAATCTCTTCCTTGGAAAGCCAGCCGTTCTCAACGTAATTCTGCTTAAGATCACGCTTTTGTTCTTTGTAGGGCTCCATTTCGGTTTCCAAGGCAGAAAGTGATTTAATATAATCAACAATCCTGTTTTCCTTTTCTACTTCATTTCCGCCATCTACTACCTTCAAATTATTCTTAGACATACAGTCTCCTTCTTGTTTATCATCTAAGTATAGCATACTTTTTTTACCGTGTCAAGCCTTATTTTATCTCACAACTGCCGCCGGCACATGCTAGCTCACCTTTAAGATCGGTGTTATCTTCGACTTCCCTAATCTGAGTGAGATCAACGTCCCTAAGATGCTTCATCATCTCTTCGTAAGTCTCTTCAGAGCAGTCTTCGAACGGCTCCTGAACATAAGAGCCTCCGTCGTATGGCAAGCAAGAAATCCCGTTGTAGCATCCTCGGTTTTTCCACATCCACTGACCGACTGCTTCCCATTCATCTTCCCTGATCGATATCGTGGCAGAGATGTTATGAGTATTTTGCCCCTTAGAATGCCCAGGCTTGATCCAATTCTTGGAGAACCACTTAATTCTCTGAAGCAAGTCGAGGGCGCTTTCGGTTCTCAATGTTGAGCCTTCTGGTGCCTTCTGAGGGACCGAAATCACGGCTGTATCATGAGGTCGGAAATACTCGTCTTCGACAAGCTCTGGGTGGTTTTGAGATAGGTATCCGTATATTGGCTCGCTCTTTCCTACTCGTATTCGGCGAATATAATATTCGCTGTGCCACGCGTGGATCCCGGAACTACATCCAAGTGCCAGCGAGGTAGTGCCCGCCGGCTTGATAGTAGTAACTCTGGCAGCACACTTAATTCCAATCGCTGCTGCCACTTCCTTGTTCTTCTTTGTCGCTGCCATAGCTCCCGCTTTCACATCCAAGTCCTGTATCTTGTTTGAAGCGATGCCAGTCAGGCTAATGCCGAGAAGAGCCTCTCTTTCAGTGGTCCGCTGCCAGACAGATCTTAGATAGTGAAAGTTGGTATATCCTGCTTGTAAGGTGCCGATGAGAGTAGCCGCTCGGATCCTAGCTTCCAAGTCTTCCTGACCCTCAACCGTCGAAGCATTAACTTCACACAGGTTACAGAACTGAAACGGTCTTAGCGCGATCTCACAGCATGGATTAGTCCCATAGTCTTTATCGTTGGAAAAATAGATCCCCGGTTCTCCGGAGTTGCTTAACTTTATCTTTTCCCATAGCTGCAAAAAGAATTCTTCTTCCACCTTATGCCTCAAGAGAACAGCACTATTGTTTGCCCTTCCTCGCTGTGGATTGAGCTCGTGCCAATTGCCATATTTGCTAGCTATCATCTCGTCGTCATCGGCAGAGAATAAAGATATCAAAGCGGCTCGACGGATGCCGCCAGCCAAAACGGCGTCAGCAATATAGCAGATGATGTCATGAACCTCGATGGGGCGAAGTTGATCTCCGTCTTCTTTCTCGTTCAGGATACTTTTAATGTGTCTCAAGCAATTTTTAAGGGGCTCGGGTCCGGGAGCTTTGCCGCCGCTAGTAATCAACTGGGATCCCTTGGATCGAATATCACTGAAATCGAAGTCCAAAGTAGCTGTGCCGCGGAAATAGGATTTCATAAGGACTTTCACTGAATCAGCCCATCCTTCGATGCTATCGCCAATCAGATATCTCTTTACCTTGCCTGGATTTGGCTTTTTAATCTCTGGGAGCTTCTCTATGTGGTGAGACTGGACGCTATACCCCACTCCCGTTCCGCCGAGAAGGAGGAACAATGTCTCGCCGAATGCTCGAAAATCATCTATCGGCAAGTAAGCGCAGTTATAGATTCGATTTGGTGATATTTCGATTGGCTTACCGCCGAACTGTAAAGATCTCATGGATGGAAGCACTTTCCGGTCGTAAACTAGTTCGTAAGCCTCTTCGATATCATCGAAGAGGTGGGGGTACTTTTTTTGGTGCATATGCTTGTTTCTAGTAACTAGCTCTCTCCAAGTCTCTCTTCTTTCCTCATCCTCTAAGTACCGAGCGTATTTCATGTGGACGGTAATATTGCTCAAAATCTCACTTGCTAATTCCATTTTGTCTCTTCTCCTGTTTGTTTTTAGTTACTAATCTTCTTTTCTTGTTTCTTCCCTAAGCATCTTATACACCTTCTGCGGACCCGACAAAGCTTCTGCTGAATGCTCGTCAGGGGGAAATACCTTTATTGAGACATTTCCTGGGTCCATAAAAATTGGAAATACTACACCATCGATACCATTCCTGTTTTTGGCTATATATACCCTCCCCGTATTATTCATTTTATCAGCGCCAGTTCTGGATACTGAGAAAATAAAATCAGCCACAAAACATTTCGAGAATGCTTCGCTAATAGATTCCATTGTAATAACGTCCGCGTTTATTCCGCTCCTGTTAGTCTGAGATGCTGTCCAGACAGGGCACTCGAATTCATAAGCTATCGCCCTTAGCTCTTCATAAATAGATTCGAGGTCTTCCCTTTTCTCCTTCGAATGTGAAATAGGCTTCAAAATATCACCATAATCCACGATGATCAGCCCAGGATTAAAATCTCGGTTTCGAAGCTTCTCTAGATGAGTCCTCAATGTCTGAGTAGTAGCCGACTTCGTGGGGTATTCTTTAATCAAAAGCTTTCCTGGCAATTCCTTGATCTCTTGGAAAACGTCATCTTTGCTGTGCCGAAGCTCGTTAATGGGGATTCCCGTTAAGCAGCTATCATACCTATTTCCGATTGTCACGTCCTGGAGCTCTAGTGTGTAGTGAACAACATTTACGCCATCTTTCAAAGCCATGGCTCCCATGTGAGCTAGCACCATACTTTTCCCCACGCCGGTAGGAGCGATAACGACGCCAAGCTCGCCTCTGCCCATGCCGCCGCCAGTGATTCTGTCTAATTCACCCCAGCCCGTTGCAATTGGGTGTCTAGATTTAAGCTGGTATCTCGCCTCAAAGTCTTCTATGAAATCATAGCCGGTGTCGTTATCGACGCCGAGCTTCAGAGCGTCGTTGATGATCTTGCTGACCTCATCAAAAGAGGATTTCTGCATCAACCTTACACTCTTTAACATAGCTTCTTGAAGTTTTTGCTTCCGGCAAAAATCGAGAGATCTATCTTGAACGTACTCTTCGTCAACATTAGAGAAGTTTCCACTGGCAATTCGAACATAAAAGTCTCTGACTTGTTTCCTAACGGCTTCGTTGCCGGATCCCGATTCGCTCTTAAGAATGCTTTCAAAGGTTTCTCTGGATGGATGCTTTCTATATTTTTCTTTATACAGATAAACTTTATCTACAAAATTCTGAAGATACTTCAATTCAAAAAAGTTTGTATTAAGCACTTCACCGATCTGAGTCGAAAAGCGAGAATCATCTAGAATCATCTTTGCTAGGGATTCTTGAAATCCTTTTCCAAAAGAGCCAAAATTTGAATCGTTATCTAGTTCCATGTGTTTTTCTCCCAGTCATATAGTATAGCTTTTTTTGTTTCGAAAGTCAAGAGCTTTGTTTCTTCATGCCGTAAACGGTTCTCTGAAACTGAGCGAAAAGATTATCCAGGTTAACCTGGGGGCAGCCATCTTCGAAGAGAAGCTTGACCATACCCGTCTTATTAAACAGAGGGACATATTCATCAAATGTTTCCCTTATTTTTCGAGTTGTCTGGGTAGAGAGCATCGGTGAATAGAGCTGCATCATCTTATAGTTGATTTTTACAATATCAATATTCTCTAAGACATCTCGGTAGAACTTCACTTTCTCGCCCTCTCTCTCTTCACAATACTTCTCGATATCTGTTATCAAGTATTCCTTATCCTCTGCCAGGAATGGGAGCCTTTTCGCTACGGTCGGAAGCCCAACTCTGGGAACTCCAGGAAGATTGTCCGACTTATCACCGGAGATTGCCCTGGCAAGAGCAAAATTATCAGGGTGGATATTGAATTTTTCCAAAATAAAATTCTTGTTCACAACCTCGTCCTGTATTGGGCGATACAATATTGTCGAATCGCCACATAGCTGGAAGAAATCCTTATCACTCGATACTATAACTTTATGCCATTCGCTAAGTTGAGGGAGTTGACTCACATATGACACGGTGTCGTCTGCCTCTGTTTCCGGGAACATGAACTGAATGACTGGCGTCTCGTTTAGATATTCGAGCACCCGAACCTGCTGCCAGATAAGATTTTTCGACTCTTCGTTTTCAGGCAAGTTTCTAATGAATCGATTCAGCCGAATTGGCTTCCTGCCTTCTTTGTATCCCTTGACGATACTTCGTCTTCGGCGGCTGCCGTTTTCGCCGTCCCATACGACAGATATTAAATCTGGCTTTATCGTTCTTGCTAGCTTTTGAAGCCCTTGTAGGAAGCCCACCAAGCCGCCAATGGGTTGTCCATTGGAGGAGATAGTCGGATTCACGATGTAATGTCTAATGAAGGCATTGTGACCATCGACTATCATTATTCTTTTCTTATTTTCGCCCATTCTCAGGCTCCAATCGCTTAAGCTTCGCCTTAATAGACTTCAGCTTCTTCTTTAGTTTTTCGTTTTCTTCTCTCACTAGAAATATTTCGTCAAGAAGATTTTCTATTGTGTCTATAGAAATCTTAACTGTCTCTTCGAGAGTTTCTATTTTCGACTTCTTCATCTACGAATCAGCTCAAATAATCTCGTCAACTAAGCCATATTTTAAGCAAGTGTCTGCATCGAACCATAAATCACGCTTGAGGATCTCGTCGAGCTTCTTCTTTGGAATCTGAGTGTGCTTACCGTATATATCTCTGATGGTCTGCATCAGGATCTCACAGTTCTCTATACTGTCTTTGAGCTCTTCGAATTTTCCCCACATGCCAGAAGATAGTTGATGTATGAGCATAAAAGAGTTCCGATGGATATATCTCTTTTCAGCTACGACGCTCATCAGTGTGGCTGCGGACGCCGCACAACCTTCTACTACCGAGTGGACTGGTGCCTTCGAAGATATTATATAATCCACAGACGAGAGTCCGGCGAAGACGGAGCCTCCATAGGAGTTTATATGAAGGCGGATTGGGGGCACTGGAATATCATAATTATGACTATTAGTACACATCGCGTCGGAGAGCGTTTGAATATTCTTGTTTAAAGCTAGACATTGAGGTCTAGTTACTTCCGAATAAAAGTAAATTCTGTTATTTAGAAGAGTCACCTCGGATTCGTTTGTGGCGCTATCATCAAGGCGAATATCGCCCACGTTTCCCCAGTATTTATCTTGTTTTAGCATTTTCATTTTTGTACCTCTTCCTCTACTTCATCATAGAAATGTTGAGCATCTGTATCTCGATTATCGAATTTCAAAACAACCTCCTCGTCTACAAGCCGGATAACTCTATCTCGGAATTTTGGATCCAGCATAAACTCGCCCCATTTAGCAGCTTGAAATTTTTGCTCGGATCCATCAGTATATTTAAGCGTCCACCACGGACCTGAATTCGTCAGTTGTTCGGAAGACTGTATAGCCTCGAATAAACTCTCGTCGTCCTTCACTCCGATGTCGCCGCCCCACATAATCTTAAAATTACATATTCTACCAGAAGTTCCAAAGCGAGACTTCTCTAGCCGTGCCTTCACTTCGTTTCCGATGACAAAACCCTTATCGTCAGCAAGAAGGCTCTTCTTGCCCTTCTTGCCGGTCAGCCAGATCCTCAGACTGTAGGCGTACATCATTGACTTGCCGCCAGGGGTGGTATATTTCTCACTATCTGTGGCATATTTCGGATTCGCGACTTGGATGTTTGTTTTAAGCTGGTTTAGCACCAATAGAGTGGACTGGGAGTTGGCTAGCGATACTATCAACTTAGACATTCCCTTAGCCAAAACACGAGCTTTGACAGCGACGGATTCGTTGGGGTTAAACGACCCCTCTACGTCGCTCACTGCCGGTGTCAAAGCAAGGCTGTCCCAAATAAACAGCATTCTTTCTTCTGTTGAATTCAGAAGTTCCTCAATTGTCTCCAGTACAAACTCAACAGAGCTAGCTTGGACATACAAAACCTCATCGACAATCAGACCGCTTTTTTCAAGGAAAGTTGGATCAATGGCAGATTCTGAATCGAAATACACCACGTTGATACCCATTTTCTGAGCGTTGGCTGCAGTCTGGGCTGCCATATAGCTCTTTCCGGAAGCCTCTAAGCCGGCTATCTCTGAGATCTTTCCCACCGGGATGCCAGCAGTTTTTCCTCGGCAGATAACGCTATTTAGCCACGTAGATCCCGTGGGAATCCAATCTTTGACTTCGGTTGGATTATCTGTCGTAAGATCATGTGCCACGTTCATGCCAGCTTTTTTATTGATCTTCTTCCTAAGCTCATCGATGTTCAAGGAACCTTTTTTCTGCTTCAAACTTCTTGCCATTGGGGCACTCCATAAATAGAATAAAAAAAGAGGCACCCGTTAACCCTGTGCCTCCCCGTGGGTGTGTGATATTTATCGAGTCATCAATTCGTCGAGGGCATTATCAACCTTATTCACACCATTACCAGGATATTTCTCCACTTCACTGGAAAACTCCTCTGGATTATCCGCTGTCAAGTGAGCATCCAGAAAGGATTGAACTTCAGCAGTCGTCTTCTTCTCAAAGAGAGATTCAAAATCCGGCACACTACCCAAAAGACCCTCACACTGCTCTTCGCTAATCTTATCGCTACAAAGGGCGTTAGAGCGTCGTTTTGGTGTCACCTTGGTCATAGGAAATTGACCTCCTGGTGGCTTACCGTAGTGTAGATCCAGATCAATGCCTGTTTCAATATCCGTAATATCCCCGTAGTCCGGATTCAGCACAAGACCTAGGAGAGTTTCATATACCGTCTTGGAAAAGCCCCATAGACGGACTCCAAGCTCCTCTTCCCCTCGTACAAGGACGGGAGAGAAGAATCGAGATTTCACACCGAGTTGGCGCGCCATGGTTTTACTCTCTTCGTCGCCTTCTTGGTAAAGACCACGAACAAAGCCGCACACTGGACAATCTTCGCCAAAGTTATTCTTTGGGCACAGAAAGCCGCCTTCCTTACCAACACCATAGTGGAAAGAAAAGCTCTTGAAAGGATCCCCGTCCTCAGTCGGAACAATCCGTACAGTCTGTGTCCCTTCTTGGGGTTTCCAGAACTGACTACCAGCACCCTGACCTCGGTTTTTGAGGGCAATTGCCTTTTCTTTCATTTTCTTCATATCAATAGCCATTTAAGACTCCTTTTAGTTTTTGTTAGATATTATTATAGCAGATCACTTTGTTTATGTCAAGTGTTTTCTCTCAAAGCTTTCTTTCTCCTTTCCCTCCAAAAGCTTTACCTCTACTTCTCCCAGTGCAGCGTTCCAATTGAAAGTCCGAAAAGCAGACTCGCTAACGTCCCACACCAACTCTTGTCCTTCTGGAACTTTTCGTGGTGATGAGCCGTTTTTGATCTTAGAACTTAAAAAGTTGGAGGGGAGATCTTCCAGCTTAATGAACGTCATAGTCCGGATGTCGGTATTCTTCTTCTTAAAAGAGCCCGTAAAAATTTTAACCATAGTTTACTCCTTGAATTATCTTTGTTTGAGAAATAATATAGATGTAGTTCTTGTCATATTCCGTTGAATATACTCCAAACCCTACTTTTATATCATCATCCTTTTGTGCTACTCTCTTCTTTACCCTAAAGAGGAGATCTGTATCGTTATCTACCTGTTTTTTGTTTATAGCAAAATAATAACTCTTTTCGTTTACTTTGTCAAGGGAAAAGCACATCTGATCTGCCATCTTCTCCATCTCGCCGATTCCTATAGTACAAATCCGGCAGATACCAGATTCCTTTGGATAGCTGGAGATTATAGCTTCTGTGTTCCTGTAGACATTGAGCATGTGGAGGGTAGAAGAGATAAACTCGTTAATTGTATCCTGATACCTGCCAATCGGAATATTTCCGATGACTTTTTCGATTTCTGAATTGGAAACAAGATAGAGTTTCTCAAAAAGCCCGGAGCGAGCATATTCTTGAAACACGCCGGACACCATCCTATCGAGGCTCTTCGAATGATCATCGATAAGATCTGGCTTTATATACAAAACCTCTATTCTCCTGGGGGCTACTGCCTGTAGTATCCTCAAGGATGCTGAGGATATGTCAGTGCCGCCAGAAACTATAAAAAGAATATCTCCATCAATCTTTTTGAGGACGTTCATTACCTTTGCTGGAAACTTCTCTTCGTAATCCTCGGGAGATGTCCTCTTTTTGATGGAAAAAGAATTCTTATTATCCTTGTCCGAAAGTCCCGCTCCGATCTTATACACCTCATACTGGGAATGTACTCGGAACTTTTCTGCTATTGCACACCCTATGTTGCCTAGCCCGATCACATTAATCATCTTCTTTCACTTCCGTCAGTATGAGCCCCTCATAATACGATCCGAGGTCCGCCTCTTTACGGATCCTCTCTTCCATCAGTTCGTCAATAGTGTATCCATGCTCAATAGCGAGAGCATACACCACTTCCAAGATCTCTGCCAGTGTCCCGAGCGAGTGGTGCTCTAGATAGCCGTTTACATGCTCAAGCAATGCATCATCGACATAATCTAGGTACTCTTCCTTCAGTGCCTCTCGGCATGAAAATATCTTCTTCTTTTTTATCAAAAGATGTGGTATTTTATCTCGAACGAGTTTATCGTATTTTGCCATTTTCTGCCCTCCCAAAAATAATCATATGTTGATCCTCCTCATGCTGCCGAAGTCTCTGCCAGCGCTAACGTTGACTAAAAAATCTCCAATTCTGTTCCGGGAAAAAATTTCCTTGATCTCGGATATCAAAGATCGCTCTTCTTGTGCCAAATCCAGCACAAAGCTATCGTGGATCAGAAATACGATTCTAGATTTCTTTCCCTCTAGGATCTTGTTTATTTTCATAACCTGGTCAAGAACCAGATCGCTAGTGGTGCTCTGTAGAATATAGTTCAGGGCGTGACCGTCGTCACACTCTATCTCTCTTCCAAAAGGAGTTTTGATCTTACCTGAATTGTAATATTTTTTTAATACTTTTTCCACCTTGTAGTAATCCTGGTCAATGTTCGGATTGTATATCGCGGAGAATATCTTCTTCTTCGCTTCAGCACGGGTCATCTTCTTCTTGAAGACATTCTCGATATTCCACTCGTGGATATCTCTTTTCGGCTGCTCTTGATCAGATAGAGAAAGCAGCGTCCTTAGCTCGGCAGCGTTGTAATCGAACTCCACAAAAAGATCATTATTTGGCTTAAGTATGCCCCGGAGAGAACGTTCGATATTTAAAATGGGGAAACTATCGTTTGTTACTGTCAGTCTGCCTGTAATGGTTCCGAACTGATTGTATTCTATCGAGGTCTTCCCTCTCACCCTGTGAAGAAAGTTTCTAATCGTGGAGTTTCCTAGTTTGCTTCGAAAGCTAGACGTATCGATTCGGAGGGTGTTTTCTCTAATATCAGCAAATAATTTTTCTAAACCAAGCATAAAGTCATATGTCGCCGGCTTATAGAAATTTTGATGAACGTGCTCTAAAATCTCACATTTGAGCTGGGATATTTCTTTCATGAACCACGGTGGAACTAAATCGTATATACACACATCATCGGCGTCGATCTTACTATTCTTAATAGCTGCTTCGAATGCTCTTGTCTTCTCCAGCGAGCCATTCCACTCTCGACCTAGGTGATCCGGACACACTTCGCCCAAAGATTTGCCGCCACAATAAAGCTTCAGATACTCTATTCCGTCTTGGTGGTGGGGGTGGGAGTAATCCCATGTTATGTGGTTCTTGTCGGGATCGGGGCTTGTATCGTGGATGGCGCCGTTATAGTAGTATCCTAAACACTCTTCCTTTGAATCAAGAGTTATGTAAAACAAGCTAGCCTCGCTTTCTTTTAAGCATGAAGGTTCCTCGGCGATATTTGTCTATCTGAGAACTTTCTTTCCACGGTCTACGGACCTCTTTATTGATAAATTTGTATGCTGCTTCTTCTCCGGAGTAGAGAAAAAACTCTGCTGCCTTTGAGGCAACCTGGTCAAGTTTGTGCTGATTCCAGTCTCGGTTTGTCTCTTTCGCTCTGATAAACACATACAGCCTAATCCAGAATGGATTATCAAAATACCACTCCTCATTATATTGTTCTTTGCTAATGGTATCACGATGGATAATCTTTGTCAAGCTTCTTTTTCTACCTTTTCCTCCCACGAGGGGAACTCGGACTGTCGGAAGGGTTGAGACAAAAGCATTGTAAAACTCTCTCATATACACTTTGAGATTTGGTATATCAAAGTGGTGGGATCGATAGTAGTATTTGTCTACCATAGTTTCGGAGTTTATCCCGTAGGTATTCATATGATTTTGAATCTGAGGAGCATATGGTAGTGCTAGCAATCTCCACGGGGCATTCTTATCGAGAACGAATCCATTGTTTGCTGCAATCTGCCTGTATATTTCGAAGTTGGAGTCGTTAGTATAGGATAGTATCTTTTCTAAGTCGTCTCCGTGATCGAGAGAGTCTTCGATCTCAACAGCAAGCCCGCTGTACATTGGAGTTCCCAAATTGCTTGTTATGTATTCTGTCTTTGTAAATGGCGAGAGTAGTGTTGTCCTGTCTATCAGTATCGTGAACTGCTCAACGAAGTCCTGGAAGCTTTGGATATGCTCGTTGACTTCTGGGGAAGATAGAAATGGATAGAGGTAGCTGCTGTAAAAAGAGTTTATAAACGAATCGTAATCATTATTGACGCTTTGCCAGCCTCGAAGAGGTTGTAGAAAATTTGTGTCCTCTATGAACCCTCCGGCATATAGCATTCCATCCGAACGAAGCAAATCCATATTTCTTCGGAATGTGGTAAAGGCATCTGCTACAAAGTTCAGGGCTACCACGCTTGTCTCGTCATCGGGTATTTCTTTTAGGAAGTTCTGGGATGGGTATATCGAGTCCTGGTTCTTATCAATCCTGCCAAATAAAACATGGTCATACCAATAGTCGGCAGAGCTCTGCTCTAAAATGCCGACAGGGTAGTTCTTTATATATGACAGTCTCTCACTGTAAGAGCTGCTTGCTGGGAGACTATTTGATCCAAAACTTAGCTTCATGAAGTCGTCTCCGATTCTGCTGATTCCTCTACCGATGGCGTGAGGCTCGCTAGATACTTGTTGCCGTCTATCGCTTTAGCGCTGCTTAGTGCTCCTCCGTCATTATCTTCGAGCTCGTCTTTGCCAAGAGGGAACGATTGGAAGGTACAGTCGAGCGAACTCTGGAGGATTCCCATTGATATCTCTGATGATATTTTATGTACTATATAGTATCCGCCCAAGCCGAGATCTGTAGCGATGGATCGTCTAGCTTCGAGCGAGCCGACTCCCGTAAGAGCTGGCGAAATAAAGACAGCTTGCCCTGGATAGAATGGTGAGGAGCCAAAGAGTTCCACAGTCGAATTGTATGGTAGCTTGAGGACGCCCGTATTAACGTTCCCTGTCTCTCTGGATTTCAGTATTCTCTGATCCCTTAGTCTACTCTCCATTTGCTTGAACTTGACACCCTTAACTATTCCCCTGTCTGAGCCGGGAGTAAGATGATAAACTCCACTCTCGGCGTTTTTCTGCTCGTCAGAATCTAGCCTGAGCCACGCTGGGACTCTCGAACCGTAAATGATAAAGAAATTGGATGGGGGCTCAAAGCCTCCATCAGCCGATAGCCTTGGTGGTGCAATTCGGAAAGCTGGGATTGGAGCGGGGATATCCAGCATAGAACCCTTCTTTTCTTTGAGTTCTTTTGAGTGTCCAGACACAGTAGTGGCTTTGATAGAAGCTCTGTCTTCAGTAAATTTTTTCCGAGCATCTTCTCCGACTCGATTCGAAACGAAACTATCGAGAGCATTATCTATTAGTTCGGTAGCTACCTTCTTTATGAAATTATCAAATGTAAATGTCGGGCTTCCTCTCTTCATCACGTTCTCATACATAAAGAGATTATACATATCAAGAGATATTGGCATCGAAGAAAGATTAACCCTTATTCTGTGGACATTTTTCAAGTCCTCAGCAGAAAGCTGTTCTTGCTGTGTTTCGATTTTTCCCTTCTTGTTTTTCACTTTCTTTTCTCTTGGCGGAGGGAACAGGTAAAATTCATAATCGCCAACTACCACTTCGGAAATCAGCTCGCCATTTTGCTCTAGGGCTTTCGCCGTATAATTGATGAGATCGCCCAGATAGAAATATGATATGGTCCTTTTTCCCGTTGGCGTAGGCTTATTATCTAGGTTTTTACCAGCCTTCTCTTTCTTCCTAAATTCCTTAATAAGATCTTTTATAGCTTGATCGTCTATAATATTGTCTGGGAAGATATTCCCCAAGTTCTTGGATTTAGGCAGGATGCCGCTCTTATACTGATCCTCACTCACGGTGAACGAGAATAGCCGTTTTGCTCCGACGAGGTATTGGAGGAATTTCGTGTAGTTTGATGCCCTGTTCCTTGAGGTAGCTTTTTCGAGCTCTTCTTGAAGCTCGTCTCTTTTGTCTTTCAAAGCCTCTTTTGCCTCTGACTCCTTTTCGTCTTCGAGGTTGCTTTTGTTTGTCGCGATTTCCCCTTTAACTCTCTTAAGCTCTTTTTCTGTCTTGTCTGGGGCGTTTTTCGTGCCAATCGTGAGAACATTGGATGTGTACTGATCAGAGAGAAATTCTCCGGAAGCAGTGTATGATACTTTCAGTTCTATGCTGCCGTCTTCTTTGAAATCAAACTCTGTCTGGTTGGGATATAGAGATAAGAAGACTCGACTGTCCTCAAGTGCAGCCTTTAGTTCTGGCGACAAATCGGCATTGTCTGGATACTTATATCCCATCTCGGCGAGGATTTCGATCTTCTCAGGATCAACTTGGTCAGCTTCGTCTTCCTCCTTCGTATTTTCTGGGCTGTGAAGAATCAAGTCCATCCACGAAAGTCCGGCTGGCGGCTTCTGTAGATCGATCATCGAAGAGAAAGAAAGAACAATTTCGGCAGTCAACGATCTTCTCGCGTTAAACAAGTTATCTCCGTTAGTCTCCCAAGAAAAACTCTTTAAACCAACATTTTTATAACTATTGGTACCACTAGCAAAATATTCTTTCATGTCTGGAGCTGCTGTAGAGAACTTAAATTCTTCTATGGTTCGCTTTCCAGTGGTGCTCTTTTTGCTCTTAAAGAATCTGATATATGGTATTAAGCTGCTCAACTGAGCCGGAGTGATTCCCATCAAGGGCAATAGTCTCGTGCCGATGGTTAATGTGTTTATCAGATTTCCTTCTGAGTTGGCGAGTATTAGATTATTCATATCTTCTGGCTTTGGTATGTTTTTCGAAGCAATAAAACTCTCAATATTCTGAATCAGATATGCTTGCTCTGTCTGCTCAAAAATACCTTTCCTTGATTCTCGCTTCTTTCTCCTGCTGCCGGCAACTTTATTGTTACCTTCTCTAATCTTCGCTGCTTCTTTGAGGGCTTTCTCTCTGGCAAGCTTGGCGGCGAGCTCTGATAGGCGAACTCGGTTGCCCTCCGAGTCTACACCCTCAACACCACCAGCCGTGCTCATACCAAGGTCAGTTCCGTTATCCTGATCCCATTCCCAAACCTCCTCTCCTTCGACAGATTGTAGCTGACTAAGATCCTCTGGGGCACGGTTAGCAAGAACCTCGGCGTCCTCGAAAGAAGTGTCCCCATTCTCAGCCAGATCTGAAATGGGCTCCTTAGTGCTGTTGTCTTCCTTTATTTTTGGGGGCTCTCTCCCGAATCCAGCCATTATGCTGATCTCCTCATATAGATTGAGAGTGCCCTATCAAGCGGCTGAGGT
>TARA_R110002110_G_scaffold96839_1_pt1 | contig 42129 bp, 40 predicted proteins | sample TARA_R110002110 | Tara Oceans TARA_R110002110 (sample SAMEA4397330) | marine metagenome | biome: Polar Biome; feature: [SRF] surface water layer (ENVO:00010504); material: water (ENVO:00002006), including particulate matter (ENVO:01000060) such as... | depth 5 m | reverse complement strand
AAGGCGAGCCAGTTGCGGCGCCCCGGTCCGGAACTCGACTTTGCCCAGCGGCTAGCCTTTCTGAGCGAGCAAAACACAGTGATTGCGCAGAATATGGATGATGGCAACAACAGTTTCGATACCGGACTGGTCTCGAACCGGGTCAGCGCTGTCTCCGACCTGGAGCTGCGGTATGGCAATCTCGGCGCTTTCGTTCGCGGCCGTGCCTTCTACGATCGGGTATACCGGGACCAGCGCAGCGACATGGATGCGGTTGGCGCTCTTACCTGGAACAATCGCGACAGCACCGACCTCGGCGATTTCGTCGACGCTGCCCGGCGTGAGCACGGCGCCAAGGTAGAGTTGCTCGACGCCTGGGTCTACGGCAATTTCAGCCTCGGCGAACGCAGCGTCAATCTGCGCGCCGGTCGCCAGGCTATCAACTGGGGCGAAGCGACCTTTTTTCCCGGCGTCAACGGCATGCAGAATCGCTTCGATGCCGCCGTCGCCAATGTGCCGGGTACCGAAGTCAGGGAGATCCTGCTACCCACGGGCGCGGTCTACGCGCAGTTTGACCTCAGCGCAGCGCTGGCGATGGAGGCGTATTACCAGTACGAGTGGCGCCCGACCCGGCTCAATGCCGTGGGCAGTTATTTCAGTCAGCAGGACTACCTTGGACCCGGTGCCGCCAATTATTTTGTCGGGGCCCTGGAGCTGTTCGGTCTCAATCCGCTCATCCCCCGTCTGGCCGATGACAGGCCCGGTGACCAGGGGCAGTGGGGTACGGCCCTGCGCTACAGCCTCGACTCGGGCACAGAGCTGGGTTTTTTCTACGTACGGGCGCACAACAAGGCCCCGAGCTTTCGGCTCAACAGCGTCGAGCTGGCGGGGTTCGAGTTGCCGGTTGATTATCAGGTGATCTACTTTGATGACATTCACACGATCGCCGCCAGTTTCTCGACCCTGTTCGGCGACGTGCAGGTCAATGGTGAAATCTCCTGGCGTATTGATGCCCCCTTCGCTGATGCCGGCGGTCTGCCTCAGCGGGAAGACCTGGTACAGGCCCAGGTCGGCTTCACCCAGGTTGTCCGCCCAACGCGCTTCTGGGACGACCTGACGTTGGTCGGTGAGGTGGTGGGTGTGAACGTGGTGGATCGTGGCAGCGCCGATCTGGCCTTTGACGGGGCCGCGCTGGCCTATGCCCTGCGGGCAGAGTTTGCCTATTTCAATGTTTGGCCGGCGCTGGATGTTAGCGTGCCTGTGTTCATCATGCACACCGTCAGCGGCACCCTCCGGGAAGCCAATATGGTCGATGGCGCGGTGGTGGCGAGTGTGAGCCTGAGGGGAGTCTGGCGTGACCGTTTCATCGGCGAGTTGAGCTATGCCCACTACGCGGGCGGCGGTTTCGACAACTGGCTGCTCGATCGAGACAACATCGCCTTCAACATCAAGTACAGTTTCTGACGGGAGATATGGCATGCAAAGAAGAATTATCGCGGGATTGATGCTGGCATTGCTGACGGCCGCCGGGCAGGCGCGTGTCAGCGAGGAGGACGTGGCCAGACTCGGCGCGGACCTGACACCCCGCGGCGCGGAGCGGGCGGGCAATGCCGACGGCTCCATCCCCCCCTGGGACGGCTCCCTGCTGGGGCTGCCGCCAGGTCTGGCCTGGGACGGCCCAGGCCACAATTATCCTGACCCCTTTGCCGACGAACAGCCCCTGTTCTCGATCACGGCCGCCAATGTGGAGGAGTATGCGGAGCGGCTCAGTGATGGCCAGCGGGCACTGTTTCGCACCTACCCTGACAGCTTCCGTATGGACGTCTATCCGACTCACCGCAGTTTCGGCTACCCGGAGGAGGCCGCTGTGCGCACCCGCCGCAACGCCCTGCACGCTGCGCTTTTCAACGGCGACGACGGGGTTAATGGCTTCGCGGGTGGAGTACCCTTCCCGATTCCCCGACAGGGAGCGGAGCCGATCTGGAACTCCCGACTGAACAGCCCCAGCCAGCACCAGGAAGGGCTGGGGGATGACGTGGCTGTCTACGCCAACGGCAGCCGCTCCCTGCGCCGGGGCCAGACCATCCAGAAGACCCTGTTCTCGGATCCAACCCTGCCCCTGGATGCCGATTTCAAGAGCATCAGCCCGTATTCCGCCTTCGTCTGGTTCGAGGTGCAGGAACCGGTGCGTGACAAGGGCACCATTACCCTCATCCTGGAGCCGCTGGACTACTCGGAGACGCCGCGCACGGTGTGGCGCTATCTGCCGGGCTCGCGGCGGGTGCGCCAGGCACCTAACGTGGGCTACGACACCCCGGATGGTCCCGGCGGCATTCTCACCATCGACGACACCCTGGGTTTCAACGGTGCCATGGACCGTTTCGAGTGGAATATCGTCGCGCGCAAGGAAGTCTACGTGCCGTTCCACAGCTATCGTTTCGACGATCCCGGGCTGACCGAAGACCAGCTGCTGACCGTGCACCATCCCAATCCGGATTACATGCGCTACGAGCTGCGCCGCGTATGGGTGGTGGAAGCGACTCTCCGGGAGGGCTTCCGCCACATCTACGGCAAGCGGCGTTTCTATGTCGAGGAGGATGGCTGGAACATCGCCATTACCGAAAACTACGATGGTCGCGGAGAACTCTGGCGCACAGTGCTACTCAATTCGATCTATGCCTATGACGTCATGGGTTACGAAAAGCGCAGCCAGATCTTCCACGATCTGCGTGCCGGCATCTACAATGCCACGCGCCTCACCAACTGGACCCGGCCCTGGAACTTCTCCGCCGAAGAGCGCCCGGATGACTTTTTCACCGCAGCCAACCTGCGCCGGGCCGGCACCCGCTGAGAGCAGCTGTCACTGCCCGTAGCCGAACACCACCGCCAGCACCAGCACCACGGCGGCCGCTGCCATGAGTTTCAGCAGCAGCGGCAGGCAGAAGCGGAACCAGTGGCCGTAGGGCACGCCGGCGATGCCGATGATGCCCATCAGCACCGCGTTGGTGGGGATGATCATGTTGGAGAAGCCGTCGCCAAACTGGTAGGCCAGCACGGCGACCTGGCGCGGCACGCCCAGCAGGTCGCTGAGCGGCACCATCAACGGCATGGTGACATAGGCCTGGCCGCTGCCGGAGGGCACAAAGAAATTGAGCAGGGTCTGGATCACCAGCATCCCCACTGCCGCCGCTTCCGCGCCTACATGGGACAGCGGCAGGGACAGGCCGTGCACCAGGGAATGCAGGATCTGGCCGTCTTCCATCACCAGCGAGATGCCGCGGGCCACGCCGACCAGGATCGCAGTGGGGGTCAGCTCGATGGCGCCGTTGATGAATGTGCTGGCGGCGGTATCGGCATCCAGGCGTCCCAGCACCATGGTCAGCAGCCCCCAGGCGATGAAACAGGCGCTCAGTTCAGTCAGGTACCAGCCGTGCGAGCGGATACCCCAGGCGATGGTGGCAATGGTCAGCAGGAACGTGCCCAGAATCAGCTTGTGGTTGAGTGCCAGCGGTGGATAGACGGTAGCCGGCTGGTCACCGAGCGGGCAGGGGATGCCGGCCATCATCGAACGGGAGGGGTCGGCCAGGACCTGCTTGGAGTAGCGCCAGACATGGTGGAAGCCGATCAGTACAAAGGGCAGGAAAATGCCGACCCGCAGGGGCCAGCCTGACAGGACTGGCAATTCCGCAATATTCTGGGCGATGATCACGGTGAAGGGGTTGACCGCCGACACCCCGTAGCCAATGCCGTAGCCTGCCACGGTCATGCCCACCGCGGTCATGGCATCCAGGCGCATGGCCTTGCACAGCGCCACCAGGATCAGCACGAAGGGGATGTACTCGCCGGCGGTGCCGATGGCGCTGGAGGCCAGGGCAAAGCAGAACACGACCATGAAGATGAGTTTCTGCGGCTGCTCGCCAAAGCGCTCCAGCAGACGGCCGATGAGCGCGTCGACGGTGCCGGTGGCCCGCGCTACCGCGAGCACACCGCCGAGTATCAGCACGAAGAAGATCACATCCTGCGCGCTGGCAAAGGCTCGCGGGATTGCGGTCAGCAGTTGCCAGGGGGTGAGGTAGTGACGCTCCTCCACCAGGGCAAAAGTGCCCGGTACCACCGCACTGCGGCCGTTGGCGAGCACCTCGGTTGCGAAGAAGCCCTGGGGCACTATCCAGGTGGCGACCATCGCCAGCACCATCATGCCAAACAGCAGGGTCAGGGTATGGGGTACCTTGAATCGGGTCATGCCAGTTCGCCGTCAGGGAAGAGCTGCCATTCTGACGGCAGCGGCGCCGTTTTGAAACCCGTTGCCATCTTGCCGGCTCGCAGTGCACTCGCGCCCGCATTGCACTCAACGCTGCTCTGAGCCTAGCATGAGGTATCGCCGCCTGAACCAGGCCCGCCGGAGCATGCTGATGAAACTGTTGCGCCAACACGTTTTCCACCTGAGCGATATTCCCCGGGATCTCGACTCGGTGATCACGATCGACAGCAAAAAGGAAGTCGACCCCCGTGAGGTCGGCTTGCTGCAGTCTGATGTCGATCGCATCTGGGACGCGATCATCAGGCTGTACAAGACCGGCGTGCACCCTGCGATCAGCGCCTGTATCCGCCACCGGGGCAAGGTACTGCTGTCCCGCGCCATCGGGCATGCGCGCGGCAATGGCCCCAATGACAATCCGGATACCGGGAAGGTGCTCGCGACCCCCGACACCCCGATGTGCCTGTTCTCCACCTCCAAGGGCATCACCGCACTGCTGATGCACATGCTGCAGGAAGACGGGCTGCTAAATGTCGCCGACCCGGTGACGTTCTACGCCCCGGAGTTCGCGCGCAAAGGCAAGGACAACATCACCATTCACCAGATCCTGGCGCACCGCGGCGGTATCCCGGGCTTGCCGAAAAATGTTGCGCTGGAAGTGCTGTGGGACGAGGACCAGACCTGGGAGCTGTTGTGCGACTCCAAACCGATCGTCACGGACGGTTCCAGGCTGGCGTATCACGCCATTACCGGTGGCTTTGTGCTGGAGCGGGTACTGCGGCAGGTCACCGGCGGGGACATCAACGCCTATATCAACACAAAAATCCGTGAACCCATGGGCATGAAGTACTTCAGCTACGGGATCGAACCCGGGCACCTGGACGAGTTGGCGCTGAATTACGCCACCGGGCCCCGGCCCGGCCCGCTGATGGGCGCTTTTATCAAGCGCGCCCTGGGTACCGATATCCTGTCCATAGAGACACTCTGCAACGATCCGCGCTTTCAGCAGGCCATCATTCCCGCCGGCAACCTGGCCAGCACCGCCGAGGAGGTCTGCCGCTTTTTCCAGATGATGCTCAACGGCGGCAAATGGGGCCGGCGGCGCATCTGTTCCGAGCGCACCGTGGCGCGCGCCACCCAGGAATTCGGCAGCCGCACCCTGGACAGGACCCTTTTCCTTCCCATGCGTTTCAGCGCCGGCCTGATGCTCGGGGACGAGCCCTTCGGCATCTGGGGGCCCAATAGCCGGCAGGCTTTCGGCCACCTGGGGCTGATCAACAAATTCGCCTGGGCCGACCCGCAGCGGGACATGTCGGCGGCGGTGCTGACCTCCGGCCTGCCCATCATCGCTCACCACCTGCCCGCTCTGGTGAGCATGATGCGCAGTATCGGCAATACTATTCCGGCCACGCATGGTGGCCCTGACGCATTAGCACTGCAAGTCGAGTAGCGGTCGGCGGGGGCCGCCTGTAATGGTCAATGTTCGCGGTTCACCAGTGCCTGCATCTGCAGAATCCGGTCAGTGAAAATCCAGTCGGCACCGCGGTGGGCTTCCCGTCTAAGGGCGCCTGCGTTCTCCACGAATCCGGTGCCGATCTTGCGGCCCGCCGCCCGCAGCCGCGCCAACCGGCGGCTGCCCAGCAGGGCGAAGGAGCCGGCGACGCCGCCGTGCCCCAGCGCCAGGTTCTGGCGGATGATGGCGCCGGCATTCATCCAGGCGACATCCACGAAAGCGGATTTGGGGATGTCGCGAAAGCCTTCCAGGTGGTCGGGCTCCAGCGACAGCAGGTGGTAATCCCGTTCGGGTTCGAGACCGTTGAGCACCGCGGATATACGCGCCGGGTACTCCGGGCGCACACGCCAGGACTCTTTCACCTCCAGCATCAGGTGCAGGCTGCCGGCAAAGCGCTGGATGACTTCCTGCAGGTGCGGGATTGCCGGTATCGCCGCGCGCAGGGTGGCGAAGTCAGTCGCGGCAATGACCAGGTCCGGTCGGCCAAACAGGCGCCCGCAGTCGGGATCATGGTGAATCACCGGTTCGCCATCGCGGGTCAGGCGGATGTCCGTTTCCACGGCCCAGGCACCGATGTCCGCGCACAGCTGGAACCCCGCAAGGGTGTTTTCAATGGCGGCATCCGGGCCGTGGGCGCCGCGGTGGGCGACCAGGCGTACATCCTTGCCGCGCAGGCTGCTGCGGGCGCCGGGTGCCAGTGCCCAGGCGCGGTTGGCGAGGTGGTTGGCGATCGCCGACAGGTTGGGCATGGCCAGCCTATTGCCCTCGCGGGCGTTGTACGGTGCGCTTGCTGTCGAACACCGACCAGATGAAACCGCCGCCGAAGTTCACGGTGTAGTCCTTCTCGAACAGCGGGCTGTGACGGTTGGCGGCACCGTGGTGGCTGATGATCTGGGTACCGCCGAACACCTGGAAACGGTCGGTGAAGTTCCAGCGCGCGAACAGGCTGAGCTGGGCACCGAAGTAGCCCTCGCTCGCTTCGTAGGCGGGGCGGTCGGCCGTGGCGAACTCGGGGGCGACGCCATAGAAAAAGTCCTGCAGCTGGCGGTCGGCCCAGATCGGACGCAGGGAAGCACTGGTTTCCAGCTGGGGCCAGAGCAGGCCCCAGTGGCGATAGCGCAGCATGGGCTCGGCGACGTAGCCCTGGTGATCAATGCCCCTGAAATCGGTGGAAAAAACCGCGCGGCCCTGCAGTGCCAGGTCGAGTTCGCCATAGCCGTTGTCTTCGAACTCGTAGCGACCGAGTTTCAAGCGCAGCTGCGGCCCCACCTCGAACAGGAAGTCCAGGTCCGGCATGCCCTCGCGGCGTTCATTGCGGTCGCTGCGGGCATCGAAGGCGGCGTCGAAGGACATGGACAGCTCGAAGCGCGTGCTCTCCGCCGCTACCGCCCGCGCCGCCTGGCCGTCGCCCACGCGCAGCACGTCGCCGCGGTACACCACGTAGGGCAGGGCGATGGCGCGGGTGCTGCGCTCGGAGGACGATGGATAATCCGGCGTATAGAGGACCCCGGTGCCGAACCCCAGTTCCCACAGCGGCAGCTCCTCCATTGGTGGCTCGGCCCGGACGTTGGCGGCGAGCAATAACGCGGGCAACAGGCGCAGGACGTAGGGTGAAGGCATTCGGGCTCCCGTGTCGGTGATGAGGGGCCAATCCCATTGCGAATTGGGCGTAACGCCCCGCATTGTAGCATTCTATCGGGTGCTACAATGCGGGACCTGACCCCGGGAGGGGACCTGGTGTCGCGGTTGGCACGCTGTCGGCGCGCTTCGGAATTCAGAGTTTGACAACAATAAGAGTGAGTAACAATGATCGCACGTTTGCTGGTGGTGGCCGCGGCAGTGGGCCTGGGCTACCTGTTGTGGTGGCCGGTGCCTGTGGCGCCAGTGGCCTGGAATGCACCGGAGCATCCCGGCTATCGGGGTGACTTCATGCCCAATACGGCGCTGGCTGGAGTCGAGCGACTGGATATCGCCGCTACGCACGGTCCGGAGGCACTGGCACTGGGGCCAGACGGGTTGCTGTACACCTCCAGCCATAAAGGCTGGATCGTCCGCTACGACCCTGTTGCCGACAACAGTGAGCGCTGGGTCAATACCGGTGGCCGGCCGCTCGGCCTGGCCTTTGATGGCGAAGGCACGTTGCTGGTGGCTGATGCCTATCTGGGGCTGTTGGGTATTGCGCCCGGTGGGGAACTGACCGTACTGAGCGACCGGCTCAACGGTGCGCCCATTCGCTATGCCGATGATGTCGATGTGGCCCCCGATGGCTTGTTCTGGGTCGGATTGGTGTCGCCGCGCTCTGCCGCCCTCGACCGCCTCGCCGACAAGCCGTTCCTGCGCAAGGTGGTGCAGCGATTGCCGGCGGCGTTGCGTCCTGCGGCGGCCCACTATGGCCACGTGTTCCAGATTGATGCCGACGGCACTGTGCTGGTTTCCCTGCAGGATCCCGCCGGAACCTATCACACCAATACCGGAGCCCTGGAACACGATGGCTGGCTCTACATCAGCAGCCTGCATGAAACCAGTCTGGCGCGGCTGCGCCGGGAGCCCTGACCCGGTCGCCGACACCGCGCGGCGGATTGCAATACGGCGCGCAGTTCTGGAATACTGCCGCTGAGTTTTCCTTGGCAAGCCAATACATGCAGTCAGTGCAACGGAAGAACGCCTACGCCGGGACTTTGGTCATGGCCGAAGATCCCATGGTGGCGGTGATGGAGCAGGTTCTCACGGCGGAGGAAATGGCCCATGTCATCACCGTGGCCGGGACTCGCATGCAGCGGGCCAAGGTGTCGCTCGACGATGCCTACACCATCACCGAGGGTCGCTCGGGCAGCAACTGCTGGCTCAGCTACGACAGTGACGAAATCATCGCCGGGATCGGGCACCGGATTGCGACGATCGTGGGCATTCCACTGTCCCATGCCGAGGCGATGCAGGTCATACACTATGGCCCGGGCCAGGAGTACCGGGCACACTATGACGCCTATGATCTGGCAACGGCGCGCGGCCAGCGCTGTTGCGCCTGGGGTGGTCAGCGCCTGGTGACGGCGCTGGTTTATCTGAATGCGATTGCGGAGGGGGGTGCCACCACCTTTCCGCGCCTGGATGTGACGGTCGCTGCCGAGCCCGGTCGCATGGTGATCTTCCACAACACGGGCGAAGACGCCGGCGTGCCTCACCCCCACAGCCTGCACGCCGGCACGCCGGTGCTGCAAGGGGAGAAGTGGGCTTTCAATATCTGGTTCCACGCCCGTCCCATGCGCGAGCGGCAGGCGTTTGCCTCGGTTACCGGTAGCGACGACCGGGCAGAGGCTGCAGGGCTCGCGCCGCCTCCCGCGGTGGCGGCCACGGACAGGGCCAGCGACCGCTTCAGTACCAGAATCAACCGTGCCTCGGGTATCTTCGCCTCGGCACTCAAGGCCCTGGAGACGGAAATCGCGGCGCTGTCGGAGCCGGTCTGTTTCACCTACTGGGATACCTACGGCAACAACCTGTTGCCGACAGAAGACCTCATTGCGGGGCAGCGGGTAATCCGCCTGCTTGAGCGTCGCATCAGCAATCCGCTGGCCCACAAGGGCGCCCTCGCGAGGTTGCTGCGGGAGCGGGAGCTGACTCACCTGGCGCCGCCGACCTACGATACGATCGCCGAGGCGCTTGCCGCTCACCCCGATGACACCACGGTCTGGTACTTCAAGTCTGTTTACGGCACGGGCGGCAAGGGCATGTTCTGTGTCGCCCACGGTGATCTCGAGCAACAGGTGCTGCCAAAGGATTTTATTCTGCAGGCCGGCGTGCGTGAGGTTGAACTCAATGCCGGGCGCAAGTTTACGACCCGCATCTACCTGCTGGTCTGGGCGGGCCAGCTCTACCTCTACCACAATGGCTTCACCGTGACCCACGGTCGGGATTATGAGCCTGACAGCACCGATTACGCCGTGCAGATCGACCACCGCGGCTACGAAAAAGCCGATGGCGCGGTCAGGATCGCGCCGGGGCTGGGCAACCCGACGTTTCGCCGCTTCCTGCCGGCCCTGGGCCAGCTCGCGTCCGAACTGGCGCCGGCGCTGGCGGACTGCCTGCAGGCTTCCGATCGCGACACCTACCTGGTGCTGGGTATCGATACGCTGCTGTGCCGGGACGGTACCGTGAAACTCATCGAGATCAATACGGCACCCAACTTCATTCATACGCCCGAGGTCAATGCGGAGGTCAACGTACCGTTCTTCGAGGCGGTGATCAGAACCCTGCTCGGGGGCAGCGACCCGCGGCTGCAGAGCATCGAGATGGCAGGGGGTGCAGGTCTCGCACGCTGGCAGCCAGCGTAGCGAAAACCTCCTTTCAGGCTGGATGCTACCGTGCGAGACGCGACTCCAGGTACCGCTCCAGGAAGGCGTCGATTTCCCGCCAGCCCGCGGCGTGCGGGTTGATATCCAGGGTGTTGTGTCCGGCCCCGGGCTGGCTCCAGTGCAGCAGCGGACCTTGATGTGCGTCCTTCAGGGGCAGGGCAAGACGCTCCGGCACCGTCCGGTCTGCACTGCCGGTCACGACGATCATGGGGCCCCTGAAGTCAGCAAGCAGTGCCTGGGTGTCGAACCGGTCCCGCAGCAGCAGCGACACTGGCAGGAACGGGAGGTGATGGCGCGCCGCCGCCACCAGCGACGAGAACGGTGTCACCAGTATCAGCCCCGCGACCGTCTCCGGGCGCGCGGCGACTACATGCGCGACGACGCCGCTGCCCAGCGACTCTCCCAGCAGCAGCACCGGCTCGCGCCGCTGCGCCTGCAGCTTATCCATGGCCTCAAGGGCCGCGTCGCGCAGCGTCTGCTCGCTGGGGCGCCCGCTTCGAGGTCCGTAGCCGGGGTATTCGAGAACATACACTTCCCAGGGGCCCGATTGCTCCAGCCCGAAAAACAGCTTGGCCCAATACTCCCGATCCAGGGCCTGGCCCGCGTTGCCGTGCATGACCAGCACCCGCCGGGTTGCGTCGGGTGTGCCTTGGTACCACCCCAGCCAGTTGCCGTCCTCGTCCCGCCAGGCACTGCCGCCGCGACGGGTCACATCGACCAGCGCAGTATCCAGACTCTGTGTCTGCGGGTAGTAGATAAATGAACGCTGCAGCAGTGCATAGAACAGGGTTATCCCGAGGTAGCCGAGAATCGCGATGCCAATGAGGGATGTCACCCGCTTCACCGCGAACGTCTGTGTCGCCGGTGCGGAGCGCCAGCGGGCATTGCTGTCAGCCTGGCCCATGCAGTTTCGCGTAGGCGATGCTGTCGGCATTGTCGATCAGGGTGCCGTTGGCGAGTTCCCCGGTGCGGGAACTGATGACCAGCATGGCCTGCCCCAGTTCGGTCGCCGTGATGACCAGCCGGCCAGGGCGCAGCAGCAATTCCAGCAAGTGATGCAGAACGTTCGCCTGTTCACTGGTGGGACGTATGAATGCCGAGCGGTAACTGAAGGTCCGCAGGGCTGTATTCTCCGCCAGCGCGGCCAACTCATGCTCGGCGCGACCCTTCTCGCGGGCCCAGTGGGCGCTGCCTTCCGGGTCCGTGCCCATGCCGGTGACGTAGTGGAACGCGAGTGGTCCCTGCGGCCTGGCCGCCAGCCAGGCGCTGACAAAGGCGACCGGGAAATCGACGTGAATGCGGGTGTAGGTGTCGTCGTCGACATTGAGTGAAGAGGTGCCCAGCCCCCAGAGCACCGTACTGACCTCGCCCAGTACCGCTGCCAGGCCGGCATAGTCGGTGAAGTCCTGCTGCACATGCATCCGCACTCTGCCCGCGGCTACACCCGCATCGATACGGGGTGACGAACGCCGGGTGACCACGTGCACCTTCTCCACCTCTGGTGCTTCCATGGCGGCCTTGAGCAACCCGTCGCCGACGGAGCCAGTGGCGCCAAAGACCATGACGACGCGATTGGCTTCGGGATGGTATGCAGGGGTGTTAGCAGGGGTCAGGGTGCCCTGGCCGAGGCGCCCCCAAACAGTCATGCCCACGACCAGTAGCAGGAAGCCGATTGCGAGTGCGAGGAGGGTGCGTTTGAGTATTTTCATGAGAAGGGCATCGGGGACTGACCCCCGTTCCTCGCTACGGTGACTTGATCCAATCCTGGAGTATGCTTAGCACCTGGTCGATCCCGGCCTTGTCCAACGGCCCTTCATGAAACAGGGCGATGGCGCCATCCGGGGCGATCACCGCGATGGCGGAATTTTTTTCCGCCAGCTGCCAATGGCTGAGTCCGGCTCCGGCTTCATCCGCCACCAGCACCGCCTCCGGGTGTTTCTTCTTGTTGCTCTCCAGCTCCCCCAGCACGAATCCCCGCGTGCCCCAGGCCGCATCCGCCAGGTTCAGGATCGTGGTGACCCGCAGCTGACCCGGTGGGAATCCAGCCGCCTGGAGGGCATCGGTCAGGGGCTCATTGAGTTTGCTGGTGGAGATACGCGCGGCCATGTACTGGATAACCTGCGGCTGCCCCAGGCCGCTGTCCGAGTGCCAGGGCTGGAAGTGGCGGCGCCCATTCTCAAGTAGCAATTCTCCCTGGTCTTCGATCAGCAGCGGTGGCAACGGCTGGCCTGGCGCGAGCGGTGCGTTGGCCTGGGCGGTGCTGAGGGCGAGCAACAGGGACACTCCCAGCAGCAAGCGCAGGCACTGTTCTGCAACGTCTGTCATGGCGTACTCCTGGCGGCGTTTCTGCGGTAAATTTTGCGGCTATTGTGTCGTATTCGCACAAGGTACGGTATCCTCGGCTAACAACCATTAGTCTGGAGTACGCCATGCTGTCACAAATGGACGACTATCCGCTACACCAAATTGCCGACCTGATGCGGTTTGTCGGCACCTCGGATCGCAACTTCTACGACCGCTACTATTTCAACCTGCATTCCTCCAGTGACGAGTTGTTCATGGTCATGGGCATGGGCCAGTACCCGACCCTGGATGTGCAGGATGCCTTCGTGGTGGTGCGAAGGGGTGACAAGCATCACGTGGTGCGCGGTTCCCGCGAGCTGGGTCACGACCGCATGGATACGTCCGTCGGCCCCATCCGCATCGAGGTGATCAAGGGCCTGGAGAAGGTGCGGTTTATTGTCGAGGAGCGCCCGGACCAGCCCCTGGCCATGGATGTCACCTGGGAGGGCGCGATGCCCGCCTACCAGGAGCCGCGGCACTATATCCGCAAGCACGGCCGGGTGCTGTTCGACAGCATGCGCTTCGCCCAGACCGGCTGCTGGACGGGCAAGCTGCGCATCGGCGAGGAGACCTTTGCGGTGACACCGGACCGCTGGAAGGGCAGCCGCGACCGTTCCTGGGGCATCCGCCCGGTAGGCGAGTTCGAGCCGCCCGGGGTTCATGCCGGCACCCCCATCATGGAGGGCATGTGGAACTACGCGCCGATGCAGTTTGACGACTTTTCCATTCTCTACATCGTGAACGAGCACAATGACGGCCAGCGTGTGCTGGAGGATGCGGTTAGAGTATGGAAGGATCCGGCGCGGGAGACCGAGTGGCTGGGGCGGCCGGAACACGATCATCACCTGGTGGTGGCCAAGCCCTACCAGTCCTTTATCGACCGCTCGGTGATTCGCTTCCCCGAGGCCCCCGGTGGCCCGCTGGAGGTGGCGGTGACGCCCCTGACTCACCTCTGGGTGATGGTCGGCACCGGTTACGGCCTGGAGCCGGACTGGAAGCATGGCATGTACAAGGGCAAGGAAGTGGTGGAACACTTCAGCCTGGATCTGGAGCAGGACAAGGAGCGCATGTTCGGGCTGGTCGACAACGCCGCCCGGTTTGAACTCAGTTCCGGCGAAGTGGGTTACGGCCTGTTCGAGTACTGTTTTTTTGGCAACTTCGACCGCTACGGCGTGGCCTGAAGTCGATTGAGAGGAGAGCAAGTGAACGTGCACAGCGCATTGGCGATACATATCGGGCAGGAGGAACTGCCTTTCGTGGACATCGGCGACGGCAGCCTGCTGAAGGTGCTGCAGGTGAAGCCCGACGAGGGCATCTGGGTCATCGAGAACATTTTCCAGGCGGGCTATGAGGTGGAGACCCACCGCCACACGGGGCCGGTATACGGCTTTACCACCTCCGGTGCCTGGAAGTACAAGGAATACGATTACGTGAACCGGGCCGGTTCCTTCCTGTACGAACCCGCGGGCTCCGAGCACACCCTGCAATGTATCGAGGACAACACCCGGGTCTGGTTCCACATGACCGGTTCCAACATCAATCTGGATGCGCAGGGCAACATCACCTCCGTGGTCGACGGTGCCCTGACCCTGGAGTTCTACCTGGCCATGTGTGAGCAGCAGGGCCTGCCGCGGCCGCAGGTGCTGGTGGGTTGAGCATGGAGATCGATGTCTACAGCCCGGACAGCTATACCCGTGGTATTCCCCATGAGCAGTTCGCCTGGTTGCGCGAGCACGCGCCGGTGTACTGGCACGAGCATCCCGATGGCGGTGGCTACTGGGTCCTGAGCAGGCACGCGGACATTGTCGCTGTGTCCCGGGATTTCAAGACCTTCTCCGCCCAGCAGGGCTTTGTCATGGTGGACGACCTGCCGCCGGACATTCTGGCAATGGCGCAGAACCAGTTGCTGGGCATGGATCCGCCCAACCACGGCCCCATTCGCCGCGCGGTGATCACCCGCTTTACCTCCCGGCGCCTGGCGGCGCTGGAACCGAAAGTACGGGAGATCGCCCGCGCCGCGATGGCCCGGGTCCCGGTGGGCGAGGAGATCAACTTCGTCGACGACCTGGCGGGCGATTTGCCGACGGCGGTTATCTGCTCGCTGCTGGATATTCCGGTATCGATGTGGCCGCAGATCCGGCGCTGGTCAGACCTGCAGACCTCCGGCACCGACCCGGACCTCGGCGGTACCCCGGAGGAGGTCACCCAGGCCTCGATCGAGATGGGCAGCTACGGTTACAGCCTCGCCAGCGAGCGTCGCGATGGTGACGGCGAGGACTTGGTGTCCCTGCTGGTCAACCAGGAAATCGACGGGCACCGGGTGTCGGAAATGGAGTTTGCCTCCCTGTTCGTGCAACTGGCAGTGGCCGGCAACGAAACCACCCGCGGCCTGATCAGCTCGGGCATGGACCAGCTGCTGCGCCAGCCTGAGCTGTATCGGGAACTGGCGGCAGACACCAGCAGGTTGCCGCTGGCCGTGGAGGAGATGCTGCGCTGGACCTGCCCGCTGCACTATTTCCGTCGCACCGCTACCTGCGACACCGAGATCCGCGGCCAGAAAATAGCGGCGGGCGAGCGGGTAGTGATGCTCTACAGTTCAGGCAACTTCGACCAGGAGGTCTTCGCTGACCCCATGCGCTTTGATATCAACCGTGACCCCAATCCGCACCTGGCCTTCGGCCACGGCATCCACCTGTGCCTGGGTGCCAACCTGGCGCGGCTGGAGGCGCGGCTATTCTTCGAAGAGTTTTTCCGCGCGTTTAGCGGTGTGGAGCGCACCGGGGAGCCGGTCTATATCCGCTCCAACAGCATTCACGGCTTCAAGCAGATGCCAGTGCGCTTGCAGGGATAGGACGGGGTCAGGCTTAGGGTAGGACGCGGACAGGTCTCCAGGACGGGGACCTGTCCCCCCTTTCAGAAATGCAACAATGCGAGGCCTGCCCCCCCCTTTCCTTCCCCGCTTTCCCGCTACTCAGCCGAGATCGTACTCGTGCACCCCGCTGGCATCGTGCAGTTTACAAAACTCGCGATAATTCCCGGGAAACAGGAACGGCGCGTGCCCGGCGGCATTGCGGTAGTAGCTGTGACAATCGCTGGCGCCCCAGGAAAAGCGCTCGAACCTGCCATCCATCCAGTTGTTGTAGTTGGTAAAGGATTCTTCCTTCACTTCCATGCGCCCGGCACCGGCGGCGCACATCTCCTGCAGTAGCCTGACTATTGTTGCCACGCTCTTTTCCGCGGTTTTGAAATAGGAAACATTCAGCACCAGGCCATTGGGCCCCACCGCGAAGAAATAGTTGGGGAATCCCGGCACCGAAATTCCCTTGTGCGCCCTTGGATTGTCGGCCATGACATCGCCCAGTCGGGTTCCTTCATTGCCGGTGACGGCGATCCGATCAAAATCCAGAATCCGGTAGCCGGTGCAGTAGATGATGATGTCGACGTCGATCTCACGGCCGTCCGTGGTGACCAGCCCGGTGGGAGTGACTGCCTGCAAACCGGCGGCAACCAGCTCCACATTGTCCCGGTTCAGGGCGGGGTAGAAGTCGTCGGACACCAGGCCGCGCTTGCAGCCGTAGCGGCTGTCGGGGGTCAGCTTTCGGCGCAGCTCGGGGTCGCTGATACTGCGGGCAATGAATTTCTTCGCCACGTTCTCAAACTGATCCATGCGCTTGTGACCCAGTGTAACTGCATGTTCCACCTGACCCATCAGCGCGCTCTGCCATTTGCGGATAAGCTTGATCAGCAGGGGGAAGCGCCGGTACAGGCGCTGCTGGCGGTCGGAGTAAGGTTTCTTGCCCCGGGGCATGATCCAGTTGGCGGAGCGCTGCAGCACGGTCAGCTGTCCGGCAACCCTGGCGACCTCCGGAACGATCTGCACCGCGCTGGCCGCCGAGCCGACAATGGCGATGCGCTTGCCCGCCAGGTCGACCGCGTGGTTCCAGCGGGTGCCGTGCCAGCTGTCGCCCTGGAACAGGTCCATGCCCGGCACGTCGGGAAACAGCGGTGTGTGCTGGTTACCCATGGCGTTGATCACCACGTCGTACTCCAGCGCCTCGCCGCTCGCGGTTTCCAGGCGCCAGCTACCCTCTGGCTGAAATGTGGCGCTGGTGATCCGGGTGTTCAGGCGCAGATGGGGGTCGAGGCCGAATTCCGTCGCGCAGCGCGCCAGGTAAGCCTGGATTTCCGGCTGGTCGACAAAGCTGGCGCTCCAGTCCGGGTTGGGGGCATAGGAAAACGAGTAGGAGTGGGCCCAGACATCACAGGCCAGACCGGGATAGGAATGCAATCGCCAGGTGCCCCCGGGGGCGTCGAGTGCGTCAAAAATTGTAATGTGCCTGAAGCCCTGGCGCAGCAATTCGCGACCGCTGGCAATTCCTGCCGGTCCGGCGCCGATAACTGCGACGCGCAGGGTGGAAAGGTCTGGCATGGTGCAATCCCTATATCTTTACCGAAGCCGGTTTACTTGCAGACATGATGAACTACCCGTTTATCCCTTTCGCATCGCCAGCAGCTCGTCAGTGGACAGCGTCTCGGTGTAGCGGACCAGCCCGGTCTCCCTGCGCTCCACCGCCAGCATGGACATACGATCCGCCAGCTCGTTGCCTTCGATACCGGCGTGGCCCCGCACATGCAGCACCTGCACGGTACTGGCGATTTCCAGGTAGAGCGCATGGGCCTGCTGAATCAGTTCCAGGTTTTTTATTTCCCCACCCTTGCGGGTCCAGCCCTTCGCTTTCCAGCCGAAGGCCCAGCTGGTGATGCAGTCGATCGCATACTTCGAGTCGCAGTGTATGGCCACACTGAGCTGCTCGGCAATGGCAGCCCTGGCAAATTCAAGGGCGTGGTGCAGGCCCAGCAGCTCGGCGGTGTTGTTGGTACCGGCGGGATTGTAGAGGCCATGCCAGAGCTCTGCCAACGCGCCCCGGCGGTAGATGGCGATACCGGTGCCGGCCTGGCCGGGGTTGGGGTCACAGGCGCCATCACAGTAGATGTTCACCTCGGCACTGGCGCCCGCAGCCACCGCGGTACCGGACTTTTTTGCGGCTGCCTTGCGCGTGGCGGGGCGCGCCGAGGCGCCCTTGCTGTAGGCGGCCTCGGCTTCCGCCCGGGTCGGGAACGACTTGTAGCGGGCGCCGGGAAAACCCTTCACCTGGCGCTCCGCCTCCGGCCAGCTGGTGTAGAGGCCGGGTGCCTTGCCGGTCCAGACAACGTAGTATTTTTGCTTCGCCATGGGTGGGGCCTTTTTTTGCGGGTGGAGAACTTGGCACAAACCAGTGGCGGTCGCAAACACTATCTGGCCCGCCTGATGGCTGGTTAATCCCTGACCAGTAGCGTTATGGTGCCGCTGTTGCCATCCAGGCGCACCCGGTCCCCGGTCTGGAAGACGCGTGTTCCCTGGCGGGTGTTGACCACACAGGGCAGGCCGTATTCCCGGGCGATGACCGCGCCGTGGGACACCGAACTGCCGAGGTCGGTCACCAGGCCGCCGATCAGGCTGAAATAGGGCGTCCAGCCAATGTCGGTAATCGGCGTGATCAGGATCTCCCCGGGCTGCAGCGCCGCGGCGTCGACCAGGGTATGGGCGACGCGGGCGCTGCCCTCGACGACGCCCCCGGAAGCCGGGCGCCCCTGCAATACACCGTCTGCGGGGTCCACGGTCCGGGGCTCCAGTGGCTGCGGCATGCCGACCGAGATCTCCGGGAATTCCAGCTTTTGCTGGAAGGCCAGTGCCTCGCGCCGGGCCTGTGCCAGCGCTACGGCAGCGTCGGTGGGTTGCGCCGCACCAGGCTGGGCCGCACCAGGCTGGGCCGCACTACAGTGGGCGATAAATCCCGGCAGCTCGGCAACACTGAAAAAGTTCAGCAGGTCCGCATCGGGCAGCCGGCCCTCGCTGACCAGCAATTTACCCAGATGGCGAAAACCCTGCTGGAAGCGGTGCGCCAGGTCCACCAGCTGTGATTTGGTGCGCTCCCGGCGGCGAATGGCGTTGTGGGCCTTGGGCAGCAGCCAGCGCAGGTCCCGGCCCAGGTCCCCCCAGTTGATCTCGCTGCTGTGCAACTGGCGATGGCCGCCGGTCACCAGGCGGCCGTGTACCGCGGCCTGCATGCTCTGGATCAGGGGGAGAGGGTTGTCGCCCCAGGAAGGGTCGCGCAGGCACAGCTCGCGGTAGCCGCGATGGCCGTGGGCCTGCAGGAATGCCGCGAAATCCGCGTCCAGTGGAGCGGTACCGCACAACCAGTGCAGCGCGTCCGCCGGGGGTGCCGCGACAAACTGCTGCGCAGCCTGCGGCTCTGCGGCGATGGCATCCAGCAGCTGGTCTAGCTGCTCCAGCATCAGGGCACTCTCGACGCCGGTGGCCCCGGCCAGCAGCCGCATGGCTTCGGCCTGTTCCTCGCCGGTGCTCTCGTTGGCGTTCCCGGAGACCCGGTTTTCAACAATGGAGCAGAGAAATCCTGACAGGGCGGAGGACTGGATATGGACCGCCATGCAGTGGTCGAAGAATCCGGACTTCGACTCCAGTTCGGCCCACATGCTGGCGCTGTCGGCCCGCTCCTCGATCACAAACGCCTGCAACTCGGCGCCGAAGCGCTCCACCACAGTGGGCGCCGTGAGACAGTAGCGCAACAGGCGGCCGGTGTTGATTATCCGGCGCCACAGCGGCTGCGGCGGCATTGGCTTGAGTTCCGGGATGACGCGGCCACACAGGGTCTGCCCGGTCTGCTCCACGCTGGAGCCCAGCACGCCGGCGGACATGATCGCGTTCCCCGACAGGTTCAGGAACAGATGGCCGTAGGCCGCGGCGGTGACCTGCCACTGGCGATCGATGTGTCCTCGGGCGCCGACCGCGACCTGCATGTGCTGCAGGCCGTAATCGATGCCCCAGCCAATGAAGGAGGCGGTCAGCGGGCACACCGCCCCGGGCATCATCTCGCTGATGTTGCTGATGGTGAGGACGTCATCGGGCCGCGGCAGGACGCTGTCAAATTCGTTGAGATCGGCGGGCAGGGTGGTGATGGGCCTGGCCTGCAGCCAGAACAGGGTGCCGTCCTGGTCGATTGCCCACTCCAGATCCAGCGGTTGCTGCTCATGTGCGGCGGCCGCTCGCGCCTGGCGTGCAATCGTGGCGATTTCAGTCGCTGACAACAGCGGCGTCTCCCCCGCCAGCTGGCGCCGCACGATCACCCCGTCGCGATTCACGCCATAGTGATCCGGTGTCGCCTCGCCGCTGACCAGCGCCTCGCCCAGGCCGGCGACGGCGTCGATCACCAGCAGGTCGCGGCGGGCGCTGACCGGATCCACTGTGAACACCACGCCCGCAACCCGTGCGTCTACCATGTTCTGCACCACCACATTCATGCTGGCGCTGGCGCCGTCCAGCTGCTTTTGCTGGTAGTGGCGGGCGTGGTCCGAGCCGGTGGAGGCGATGCACTGGCTGATCGCCCGCTGCAGGTCCTCCATCCCCGTAACGTTGAGCACGGTGTCATACTGCCCGGCAAAGGACGCGCTCGCACCGTCTTCACCGAGAGCGGAAGAGCGCACTGCTACCGGGCGGCCTCCGAGCGCCCGGTAGCGTTGTGCCAGCGTCTCCAGGCAATGATTGCCCTGCGCGCCATGGATGACGAAGGCGGGGGGGACGGCCAGTCCCATCAGCTGCAGACGCGACAGACCCCAGGCCTTGCCGCCAGCACTGTGGTCGCGTATGTCCTGTAGATCCAGGAAGGTGTCCGGCATGGGTCGACCTTGTCCGTGTAATGCCATGGATGGTAGCAACTCGCTCCGGCATTCCGTTCATCCAGGCTGCCATAGCCCCGCTCAGTCTGTATGATTGAACTGCCCGTGTGCGCTAGCGCCGCGGGACAACCAATCAGGCAGCAAGATCGGGAGCGAACAGATCTGATGAATAACAACAACCGGACAGTATTGGCGCTGCTGCTGTGGCTGCCACTGACAGCGACAGCACAGGGCAAGCAATTGCTGTGGGGCGATACGCACCTGCACACTACCTTCTCCTCTGACGCCTTCGCCAACAACAACCTGCTCGCGGATCCGGATACGGCCTACCGCTACGCGCGGGGCTTGCCCGTCATCCACCCCTACCACAGGGCCCGGGTGCAGATAGAAACGCCGCTGGATTTTCTTGTGGTTTCCGATCACGCCGAATACCTCGGGGTGATCAGGCACCTGTATTTCAACGGCTCAGAAGGGGTGGAAACCGGTTTCGTAGACCAGTTGAAAGCCGGCTTCGTCGGCTGGCTGCTGCGCCGTCGGGTGGATGCGGGACGCGGCAGCGAGCTGTTCATGTCGGTGCTGCCCGAGGCGGATGCGGATCCCAGGGCGGCCGCCGCCGAGCCTCTTGGCTCCAGCATGATCCCGCCCCTGCCCAGGGTAGAGGCGGATACCTGGCGCCAGATCACCGACGCCGCCGAACGCTACAACGACCCCGGCAACTTTACCGCGATGATCGGCTGGGAGTGGAGTTCCATACCCGGCGGCGCCAACCTGCACCGGGTGGTGGTAACCGACGGCGACGCGAGCAGCGCGCAGCAATACCAGCCCTTCGGGCTGGATGACAGCCCCTACCCGGAGGACCTGTGGCGCTGGCTGGCGGAAACTGCCGCCGCGACCGGGGACGACTTTGTCGCCATTCCGCACAACTCCAACATCTCCAAGGGCTTCATGTTCGACGACCAGACCCTGCGCGGTGAGCCGGCAAGCGCGGAGTGGGCGGAGACGCGCAGTTACTGGGAGCCGGTGGCGGAAATCACCCAGATCAAGGGTGACTCCGAGACCCATCCGGCGCTGTCCCCGGACGACCCTTTCGCCGACTTCGAGACCTATCCCTACTACATCCAGCAGGGCACCAGTGACTACCTGCCCAAGCCGGGTGACTACCTGCGGCCGGCGCTGCTGCGGGGCCTGGGCCTGGAGGCGACAACCGGGGTCAATCCCTACCGCCTGGGCTTTATCGGCTCGACCGACTCACACACTGCCTTGCCGTCGGCGGAGGAGCGCAACTTCCACGGCAAACTGGCCACTGACTCCATTCCCGAGAACAAGAACAATCGCTGGGACGGGGGTGAAGGCCCGACCGGCTGGGCGATGTCCGCCTCGGGCCTGGCGGCGGTGTGGGCGGAGTCCAATACCCGCGAATCCATCCTGGAAGCGCTGCGACGGCGTGAAGTGTATGCCACCAGCGGCCCGCGCATCGGAGTACAGCTCTACGCCGGCTGGAACCTGCCGGTGGTCGAGGTGGATGGGGCCGAAGACTGGCGCGCGGCGGCGGCTGCAGGAGTACCGATGGGCGGCATGCTGCCGGCGCCGGGACAGGCGGGCCTGGCCCCGCAAATTCTGGTGCAGGCCACGCGTGACCCGCTGGGCGCCAACCTGGACCGGATCCAGGTGGTAAAGGGCTGGATCGACGCCGCGGGCGTGACGCATGAGCGCATCCATGATGTGGCCTGGTCCGGTGAGCGCAGTGCCGAAGGCGGCCAGTTGCCGGCGGTGGGCAATACAGTCAATGTGGCCAGCGGTACCTGGGACAACAGCATTGGCGAGCCCCGGCTGGCCGCGCTGTGGCAGGATCCGGACTTCGATCCGGCGCAGGCGGCGTTCTATTACGTGCGGGTGCTGGAAATCCCGACCCCGCGCCATTCATTGCTGGACGCGATTGCCCTCGGCGAGGAGGACGCCGCGGGGCAGCCCGCGACTCTACAGGAGCGGGCCTACACCTCGCCGGTGTGGTATTCGCCCTGACCCCGATTCTTCACCTCAGAGACCCTTGGCTTCCGCTTCCAGCTCGGTGATCAGCTCACTGATCTCGTCCAGGTGCGGCGCCTCCGCCTTGAGGATCGCCAGGAACAGCGCCTTCTTGATCGCGGCGAGGTCGACGCCCGCCGCGATCGCCTCGGGCACCGCGCTGCCGACAATGTCCACCAGCCGCTCGGCGGCAGTGAGCCGACCCCAGAGGTAGTCGTTTTCGCGGAAGCGGCGTGAGAAGAAGGCGCCGAAATTGCCGAACTGCACGCCCTTCAGTACCTCCCTGGCGCCGCCCTGGCGCAGGGTGTTGGCGTCGTCCACGGCAATGCGATCGACCTTGATCTCTTCCAGGGCATCCAGGTTCTGACTCCGGGTCATGGGGAAGGTCAGCACATCGTACTGGGCAAAGCCAAAGTACGCGGTGAGGATTTCCCGCACCAGGATCATGTCGTCCACTTCGCGGCACCAGGCCGCAAGCTCTTCGTCCAGCGCGTCATCGAATTCCACCAGGTCCAGGTTCTCCCGCAGCTGCACCAGGAAAGCGTTGAGGTGGTCTCCCTGCAGGGTGGCACCGGAGCGCTGCAGCTTCTGGCTGCGCCAGTTCAGGTGTTCGCGCAGCTGCTCCGCGCGGCGATACAGGCGCAACTTGAGCCGGTCGAGCTGTTCCTGCAGCCCCGCTGCCCCGGCGGCAACCGGGTCGGTATACAGTTCATTGCTGCGCCGAATCAGCAGCAACACCCGGCGCATGCGGTGGCGGATATCGTAATTGCGCAGGAAGCGCACCCAGGGGGCAGCCTCGCGATAGCGGGCGCTGCTCGCGGTCTCACCCATGGGGCGTATCCGTTTCATCCGCGCCCAGGCCTGCATGCGCGCGACCGCGTCCACCCGGGTCAGGTCTCGTGTGCTGTGCTGGAACAGCACCGCCAGCTCATCCAGCAGTCCCAGTACCTTGAGCCGGGTGTAGCCCTCGTAGGCATAGCCGGCGTCGACGGCGGCGCGGGTGATGGCATCAATGCGCCAGCGGCCGATGGCGCTGGCGTCTGGCGCAGCGGTCAGTTCGGCATCCAGCATTGCTCCCATGCTGGCCATGACCTGGGCCCTGACACCGTCGGCGACCTCGCGATGGAGGTGCACCTGTTCGTTGAAGTGGGCAATCCATTCCAGGTCGTCGCGAATGGGCTGGTGCCTGGGGATGTTGGACAGTGCGCCCAGGATGGTCTTGAAGAAACCGGGAATCTCGTGGTCTATCTCCCGCTCCACCTCCGGGTTGGGCTCCAGGTAGACCAGGCGGCGATCGGTCTGGCGGTGGGCCGGGTGGCGCTGCACGGCGTCCAGCGCCACCGACACCGGCTTGTTCATCAGTACGCTGCCGTCGATAAAGGCGGCATCTTCCGCCGTTTCACCGGCACGGCGCGCGGTCTTGAACTGATCGCGGATGAAGGCCTCCCTTCCCGTCCAGTCCCGCCGCCGTTGCTCCAGCAGGGCATCCATTTCCGGCAGCCGGGTGGGCGGGAAAGCGCCGGGAAAACTGCTGGTGGCGCGTGCCGCAAACGCCAGCGACGGCAGGTGGTCGCGCCCCAGGGTGGAGTTGCTTTCCCCGCCCTGGTTGAAGTGGTGGTGGAACTGGAACAGGTGGCGGTGTTCCCGTTCCGTGATCTCGGGCGGATCGTGCAGCGCAATGGTCTGTGGTTGACCCCAGAAATCCGTCGTCGTCACGAATAGTTCCAGCGGCTGCCCCGGCGGCAACAGGGAGTCGTCGCTGCCGGGCTGTTCCTCGCCCATGGCCTCCAGGGCATCGAGCATCATTTCGCTCATGCGCGGGCCGGAGAAGGGGGGCTCGAACCAGCGCGAGCGCATGAACAGTGACAGGTTGTGCAGAACCTCCGGGTCGCTGCCGGCATTGCCCAGGCGGCGCTCCCGTCGTCGCTGATGCAACCCGGCGAGCCAGAACAGGGGTCGCATGAAGACCTTCGACAAGCGACTGGCCCGCGCCTCTGGATCGAGCAATTCATCGACGTCCGCCAGTTCCAGCCACAGTTTGCGATGATCATCCAGGGACAGGTCGAAGGCCAGCGCCCGTGCCAGCATGATGCCATTGATGCCGCCGGCGGAGGCCCCGGCGATGACATCCACCAGCACCCGCAGCCGCACGCTGCCGCCAATCTGCTGCAGCAGCTTGAAGTAGACCGCCTCGGTGTCCAGTTCGCCGCGATGCCGGCTCTCTTCCTCGTAGCGCGCACTGGCCGCCTCGTCCGCGGCCAGCGCATGGTAGGCGCGCGACGCGCGCACCAGCTTGAGGATTTCCCGGGTAATGCCGTGCATGTAGACCGCGAGGGAAACACCGCCATAGCACACCAGGGCGAGGCGCAGTTCCCGTTCCGGGATCGCACCGGGTGCGCTGTTGTCGGTCATGGGGGCTGCTCCTTGCATCAGTGGCGTAACGGTCCACGTATTGTGCAGGAGCAGCCGTCCTGGTGCACGTAAAGGCGCGTACCTGCCCGGAGGCAGGGCAGTAAACTGTCAGGAAGTGAAGGCGGCAGTCCGGCGGCGCCGATGCATGCCGCCGATCCCCAGCATGGCAAGTATGCCCACGAACAGGCCCCAGGTGGTGAGAGCCGGTACCGGTGTCGGCGTCACGTTTCGCAGCAAGAGACGGATGTCACCAAAACAAGCCTGGTTTTCACAGGCCCAGAAAGTGTCAGTCAGCGTGCCGGCATCATCGAAAAAGCCAGAGATCTGCAACTGATAGGCGCTGCCATTGTATTCAAACCCTGCTCCGGGGAAGCTCTTCGGCGTGTAAATGTGCGCGTCGGGGCATTCTGTCGATGCATTGGGGTTGCCATCAGAGATGAAGATCTGAGTTGCGGCCGGGTCGCCTGGACCGGTATTCGGTGTGGTCGGGGTGCCGGCGGGCAGGTCGCTGGGGCATCTGTCCGCGGCCAGATTGGGTACCCAGGCGCTGCCGTCAAAAAAACGGAAACCACCCGGACCATACCCCGCGTTGTTTGTCTCCCAGTTGTAGATGGTGAAAGTGCCAGTAGTCGTGTAAACGGCGTTGGCGTCCCCGGTTGCCTCCGCGTTTCCCGCGTCGGCCAGATTGGCGAAGAGGGCGATGGTCCACTCCATATCTGTGGAGAGAATTTCCGTCCCCAGACTGATCGGCTCGTTGAAGTGCGTCAGCCGGCCAACAGGTACTGCCAGGCCGTTATCCTCTATGGGTTGATCTTCCACCCTTGAAAGCGCATAGCCGCTCTGGCCTGCATAGGGCCCGTTCACCGTAGTCGCCGCACCCCAGGTGAGATCGACGGTGACACCGACACTGTTGCGGCCATCGGCGTCGGCGCCTATGTCAAAAGTACCCCCCGTCGCGGTGTCTGCATCATCAATATAGGTGACGCCCGCGCCTCCCACGGCCGTACCCGAAATGAAACCGCCATAGGCGTCAACGAAAAACGTATCTGCCTGCGCTGTGGTGGCGGTACTTCCGACAATAAGTGTCCATAACAGCCGCCTGGGTAGACCAACTCTCTTCAGCATTTTTGTATGCTCCGCTGGATTATGTGCTGGTCATTCACGTTGATTCGACAAGATGCGGTCTTCATCGCAATAACCTCCCGGGGCGAATTCTCACACCCTGAGTAGAACAGTAGTCCGGTTGCTGAAGAGCCGCCATGATCTAGGTCAAGCAGGGGTAGTGCCCCCATGAGTGATGTAAACCTCTACGGTGCTGGGAAAACGGAGAGTCCTCGGCTGAATCCGGGGCGTCCTGTCCCAGGTCGCGACGGCCATTTCCCGGGTGCAGGTGGACGATCTCGCGTGGCATGTGATGCCACTCGCTGGCATTGATATTCAGCTGCTGGTGCGGGGAGGTCGCTATGCAATGAAGCCTTCAGGCTATAACATGTATAACAAATGCATGTATAAGTGGTCAGCTGATGCACGGACCATCGCCCAGATGCACAATTCCGAGCCGCACTGATGCGGCTCGCGTGTTCTTCCCGTTGGCTGCGTTATACGGCGCGTTGGCCGGGTCGCTATCCGTTCTGGCGATGACCGGCGGTGGCTGGCCGGCAGGTCTGGTGGGTGCCGGTCATGGTCGGGAAATGTTCTTCGGTTTTGCCCTGGCGCTGGTCAGCGGTTATCTGCTGGGGCCGTTATCCCGGCACTGGCTCCTGGCAATGGCGGGACTCTGGCTGGCGGCCCGCGTTGCCGCTGTAATTTTTCCGGCTTCTCTGCCCGGTCAACTGCTGAGTCCAGTCTTTGCCCTGATGCTGGCCACAGTGGTGATTCCACGTTTCCGACACGCCCGCAAGTGGCGCAACCAGGCCGTCATGCCGCTGCTTGGCGCGATCGCCGTGCTGCCGCTGCTATGGCTGGCGGGTGTCCGGATACCGCTGGCTGAGTTGGGCGCGCTGCTGTTTGCCAGCTTGATGCTGTTCATGGGCGGGCGTCTGATTGCCCCGGCCGCCGCCGGTGCCTTTCGCGAGCGCGGTCTGCAGCTTGATGCCAGGGTGCAACCGCGACTCGAGGCATTGCTGTTGCTGCTCCTTGCCGCGGCAGTGACAACACTTCCATTTCCTCTCACCCGGGCCGTGGCCGGCACCCTGATGGTCGTGGCGGGCCTGTTAGCCGCTATCCGTCTGCTGCGCTGGCGGCTTTGGCGGTGCCGGCGCCCTGACCTCTGGGCAGCCGGTATCGGGTATGGCTGGGTCGCTCTGGGCCTGGTCGTGTTCGGGGCGACCGTGCTGCAGGGAGCGGGACAGCGGACGGCACTGCACCTGGTGACCGTGGGTGGACTGGGTACTCTCGCTTCTGTGGTCATGGCTCGCCAGCATTACCATCGCCAGTGGAAGCGCCCACCGCCGGCCGTATTGATGTTTGGCATCATGCTGTTGTTGACCATGGCTACCTTGGCACGGCTGGCAGCAGATACCGTTACCGGGGTTCGAGTCGAAGCGCTCTGGTTGGCCGCTGTGACCTGGTCGGTTGCGCTGGTCTGGCTGGCCGCGCAGTTGCTGCTTGATGTGCCGGACTCCAGAGTGAGGGCGACCGCAGGGTCTGAAGAAACGCACCCTGTATAGAAAACACGTATTCCGCTCGAAATCGTTTTAAGGATGAAAACAATGACTGATCCGATCCAGCTCAAGCGTGTCTACGACCCGGTGGAAGACCAGGACGGCTCCCGCATTCTGGTGGATAGAGTCTGGCCCCGCGGCATGCGCAAGGCGGACCTGCGACTGGACTGGTGGGCCAGGGAAGTGGCGCCGTCCACTCAACTGCGGAAATGGTTCGGCCACGATCCTGAGCGATGGGCCGAATTCCGTCGTTGTTACCGCGATGAGCTTGCCCAAGTGCCCGAGACACTTTCGAAACTACTCGATTATTGTCGACAGGGCCCGGTGACCCTGGTGTTCACTGCCCGGGACCGCGAGCACAACCAGGCCGTGGCCCTGCGGGAAGTGTTGCTGGCGGAGATGGAGGAGGATGCAAGCCCAAACGAAACTGCGTCGCCCGTGTGTTATAACCATTCAGGCGCCCAAAGGTAATTGGAGACAGGTTATGACTTTCACCAACAAGCAACTTTTTGCCCTCGGTACTCTGTGTCTCAGCTTTCTGGCCCAACCTGCATCAGCTCAGGACGTCACCGCTGAGTTGCCCCCTGAGGTCCGCTCGTTGCTGCAGAAGGAAATGGTAGAAATTGATGCGGCCATGCAAGTCATTCATGGGGCCATTGTTCGTGGCGAACACGAAGTCGTGGAGAAGCAGGGCAAAGCCATCCATGACAGCTTCATTCTGCAACAATCCATCACCCCGGACGAGCGCAAGGCACTGACGGCCGCTGTTCCCGACGGGTTTCTGCAGCTGGACCAGGGGTTTCACGCACTGGCGGCCCAGCTCTCCGACAGTGGGGGCAGGAGAGATACCGCGGATCAGCTGCAGGTATTCGGGCAACTGACGCAGGCCTGTGTTACCTGCCACAGCCGCTACGTCAGCGAGCGTTTCGACGGGCTCGATACAAAGTGATGGCTGCCGGCACCTAGGTCCTTGGCTATCCCTGCAGACAGTATCGGTCGGGACCTATTCGTCCCGCCAGTAGTCATTGGCCGCCGCAATGGTGCTGAAGTGAACTGCGACTACCTCGGATGCATCAATGAGCGCATCCGGATCGGTTGCATACTGCTCACGGCCCTGCTTCAGGACGTCGATGTCCGGCTGGGTAGTCTTTACCCCCATGCGGGAAAGCTTTACCGCCAGCTCAAAGCCCTGCTCGGGAGTCTCCGTCTGCAGTGTAGGCAGCCAGCTGTCGGCACGAACGGACTCGGCAATCGCGTTTGCGGGCAGACTCAGCAGGCCCGCGACCAACATCGAAAGTAGCGGTGTAGAAACGGATTTCATAGTGCGCTCCTTTTGTCGTGGCGCCGGCCCTTCCCATTGGAAAAAGCCCTCGAAGTTCGATAGCTCCGTCCACTGCTTGCGCCCTGGTCTCCAAGCGTAGTGGCAGTGCGACCGGGCTTGTGGTTGCCGGGCATGGCTGCGCCCCTCAGATTTCCCCTTGGGTGGCTTACGGTTAATAAGATGCATATAATATACATCTAAATTGAGACTCTTTGAAAGCCATGTGAAAATATGGCTCGCGACCTCCGGCAAACAAGAGTACGTTCATGCTAGGTGCTTTCGTTTTCATGTGGAGAAAAAATATTCATGGCTTTTCGCCAGGTAAAAGAGTTGTTGCAATGGGTGTGCGATTTCCATGAAAGTCTGGCTGCGCGGTATACGCATTTAGCCAGCAATCAGGGCGACGAGCGTATGAAAATGGCGCTGGATTTTCTGGCCGACCGAGAGCGGCGCATGGGGCAGAACGTTGTAAGATTCCTTGAAGATGACAAGACCGGAGTGCTTGATACCTGGTTGCTTGACAGCTCGGATTTTGTGCACCCTCGTGTGCTGGACCGCGTTCCACAGTGTGTCGATTGTCGGGATGCTCAGGACATTCTGGCTAATGCCATGGCGGCCAACCAGACGCTCAAGGACATGTACCGCATGCGTCGGGAGCTGGCACAGACTCCCAGTGAGACCGAACTGTTTACCGAACTAATGAACAATCAGGATGCCGAGATACGACTTCAGGTGCGGGATATCGGCCGACTTGAAATGTACTGAATGGAGTCAATCATCGCATTGCACCCCGAGATCACGGTACAGTACCTGGCAGGCCTGGTAGATTTCCGTATCGGGCAGGACCTCCGGTTCTGCGATCAATAACGGGAGTGAGACAATGATTGAGGTCCAGGTCTACCGTTACAATCCGGAGTTGGATTCCGAGCCCCGGATGGAAAACTACCAGGTGGAAGACAGTTTCCGGCGGTGCATGGTGCTGGATGTGCTGGAGCATCTTAAGGAACGCGATCCCGGCCTGACCTACCGCCGCTCCTGCCGCGAGGGTGTCTGCGGCTCCGATGGCATGAATATCAATGGCCAGAATGCCCTGGCCTGTGTATCTCTGGTGTCAGATATACTGGCGGGTACCTGGGTTGCACAGAAAAACAACTACGGCAGTGGGGTGGCTTCGGTAAGGAAGGCAGCGGATGCTCCCCTGGTGATTCGACCCCTGACTGGCATGCCGGTTATACGGGATCTTGTCGTGGATCAAACGCACTTCTTTGATCAGTATCGTCAGATCAAGCCCTGGCTTATCAATGATGAGCCTCTACCGGCGACAGAGCGGCTGCAATCTCCCGAGGAGCGCGCCCGCCTGGACGGGCTCTACGAATGCATCCTCTGTGGTTGCTGCACCTCCGGCTGCCCGTCCTGGTGGTGGAATCCAGACAAGTATCTCGGCCCCGCGGTCTTGCTGCAGGCGCAGCGTTTTCTTGAGGACAGTCGGGACACCGCCGAAACCGAGCGGCTGGCGGCCCTGGACGATCACTATAGTGTCTTTCGGTGCCGTGATATCGAGAACTGTGCCCAGGTCTGTCCCAAGGGACTCAACCCGATGCAGGCGATCAGCAGTATTCGGCGGCGTCTCCTCAACGAAGGCACCTGAACCCCAGCAACATCAAGAATGAAGATGGGATTCCGGTTTTACGTGATCGGAGCCATGCAAATTACATTCTCCTTCTCAGCTCAACGAATGCATCATCGGGATTTTCGGTGAACAACGGATCCAGGCCTTCGGGGAGGCGCGAAGCCACCAGTTCCCACTCGTCATTGCCGAGTACCTTCTCCATTACCGGGAACAGCCTGTCCTCCTCTGCCTGCAAGTGCTTGCGCGACATCTCGAGGTAGCTGGCCAGGGCTTCCTGGGTCTGTTCTATGGGCACAGGCTGATCATTGACAATCATGTTGAATAGCGTCGAAAGGCGTTCGGTGGCCTGCTCCAGCTTCTGATGTTGATCGTGGATAAGCTCGTTGGCTGAGTTGTCGCCCAGGTCCCGCTCAACCATCAGCGCGATTGCCTCTTCCTCCAGCGGGTGATGATAGATTCTTGGATAGTCTTTTAGATAGGCAATGATATCCAGGATCAGCAGGAGATCAGGTTCGAGCGTCGAATCCATGTCGTAGCGTGCCACCTGCTCCTCAAGCATATCGAAGAGCCTGTTCAGGTTCCGGTGGTCCCGGCGCAATCGCTTCATAAATTCGTGCATGAGAAGTGTCCTTGCCAGTGTCGCAGGTCAGTCACGCACCGATCAGGCGCTTGCGGCGTGCATCAATCGCCCCATCGCCACGGTGCTCTTCAGCGTTGTGCGGTGTACCAGGCGGGAGGCGTCTGGCGGGTTGCCAAAGGCGCGGTGCATGCTGCGCAGGTTATCCCACAACACCATGTCATTGGGCTGCCAGTGGTGCACGTAACTGAAGCGCGAGTCGGTCGCGTGGGCGACCAGTTCGTGCAGCAGAGCGTCCCCTTCCTCCGCCGGCAGACCCAGCACCTCGCGCAGATGCAGCGGGCTGACGCACAGGGCCTTGCGGCCGCTGACAGGGTGCCGCCATACCAGCGGGTGGACCGTGTCCGGGAAATGCGGATAGAAGGCTTTTTCCCTTTCCAGGTTGGTTTCGTCATGGCGCTCGACGTTGGGCCGTCCGAAGCGCATTTCCCGGGGATCGGCGATAAAGCGGAACAGCGCCTCGAGGTGTTCGATGCGCTCCTTGGTAGCGTCGGGCAGGGCATCATACGCCGCCGCGGTGTCAATCCAGCCGGTTTCGCCACCGGAGTAGGGCATCTCCAGCATGCGCAGCAGGGCGCCGCGGTTGGGGGTGGTGGTGTAAACGAGGTCGCTGTGCCAGGGAATGCGACCAACCGTGGCAACCCCGTCGTAGTGATACACAGGCGCCGTTTCGTCGCTCTTGCGGTTGGAGAGCCAGATCAGCTCCGGGTAGCCCTCAACCCGGATGTTCTCGATCGGGTGCACTTCCAGCTCACCGAAGGCACGACTCAGCGCCAGCTGCTTTTCCGGGCTGTCGCCAATGCCGCGAAACAGCAGGATGCCCTTATCCAGCCAGGCTTCCACCATGGCCTCGCGCATCGAGTCGCTGATCTCGCGGTTGAGGTCCAGGCCCCGGACCTCGGCGCCGATACCTCCTTCCAGCGGGGAAATCTCCAATTGCTGCATCGTTGTTGCTCCGCATGAATGATCGAGATACTGAAGGGCCGATGTTAGGCGCTTGGCGGCGGCGATTCCAGCGCTGTCGGGTATGCCCAGTTGAGCCAGGCGGCGTTCACTGGCACGCCAGGCACTAGGCGCGCTTGCGGTCCTCGTTGAGGTCACTGAGGAACTTGTCCAGCAAGGGTTTTTCCGCATGGGGCATAACCACCACATGGGCCAGTGACTTTCCGTGGGCCTCTGATGCTTTTACGGTAGCCAGGGTCCACTTTTTCTTCAGCTCTCGCGAGAACAGATTGTCGAAGTAAACCGTATTCGACCGCTTGTCGGCCAGCACCGGATTGAACTCGGGAAAGTGGCTCTGCATCTCTGCCAGCAGGTAGCGGGCGTTATCCAGCACCAGCCTGGCATCGCGTTCCTGCTGTAGCAGAGACTCCGCCGTGCTGAAGTAATGAAATTCTGCCGGTTTTACCGCATCTCGTGAGCAGGTGATGGTGCCAGGTACATGGGATATGTAGGCCGGGTCATGGACCGACGCAAACAGCTCTCGAAATTCCTCGAAGTCCTTCTTGCCGGCAACAAATATACCTGCCGCGCCGGTGTAACCAAAGAACTTGTGGCAGGACACCGCAATCGAGTCATAACGCTTGCCGGACTTGCCCAGTTTGTGAAGGTCGGCGGCGTAATCGGTGGCGTGCAGGTAGCCACCAAACAGCGCTGCATCGAGATGGATGTAGGATTCGTAGCCCTCCAGGGCCTCGTTTATCCCGTCGATATCGTCGACCGCGCCTTTAAGGGTAGTACCAATGGTAGCAAGGATGAGAGCCGGGGCGTCGCGGTTATCCTTTAGTTTGGCGCGCAGATCCGCCATATCCATGGCCCCTGTTTCGTCAGTGGCAACCAGCACCTCCTGCATGGCCAGCAGGTCGCGAATGATCTGGATCGAATAATGCGCTTCTCTGGTGTAATACACGCGCGGAGTAACACCCGTTCTGGCCTTGAGCAAGGTGCGCCCCACCAGCGCGCCGTGGGCATTGCTGTCAGTGCCGCTATTGGAGATAAAGCCCCAGATGTCGTCGGCGGGAAAGCCGTAGCGGGCGCCGAAGCGAGTAATGGTATCGGCTTCGAGAAAATGCGTGTCAAAATTGCCGGGATGGTAAAAGGGATCGCCGACATTGTTCATGTTGCGCTGACCTACCTCCACCGAGGCCAGCTGCTCTCGCCATCTGAAGAAGCCATCCGGCGGTTTGTTCATGTTGGCCGGGTAGCCCAGGAACACTTTCGGGTCATGGTTCTTCAGCCACTCACGGCGCGAGCGCACATAGGACTGGGCATTGGCATCCGCTACGCCGGCAAGCGGTGCGGCTGCGGCAGCAGGGGCTAAACCGACAGCAGCTGGTGGCGAGCAAAGCGCTGCACCGGATGCGGCCAGCATGCTGGAACCGACAAGAAAGTTGCGTCTTGAAAACATGTGTCCTCTCCGATTGACAGATTTGGCCAGAAGCTTCCGGGGCTGGCAACGAATCACGTTTACACTATAGTGTATGGAGCGCCACTGTGTGCAAATTCCTCGTTACACTTCAGGTCTAAAGTTACTGGCTCATGAGTGAATCCACTTTACACATCAGCGATTCAGACGAGTTATGCCAGCAAGGAACATGGTCGTGACAGAACAGCAGGAGATCTTCGCAGGGCAACTGGTTGAGAGCTGCCGTTATCAAAATGCGAGCCGAGTTCGCCCAGGGCTGAACATTCCCGCTTTCGGGAGCTGCACTGCCTGTTTTCTGGCGTGCGATCCCGGGATGTACCGGATGAATAAAAACAGGTGTTCTTATCTCTGCCATTGAGACAACCAGGGACAGAGTCCGTGGAAATTCCGGATTCCTGGCGCTCGCCGCCCTCATCATTGCCGGTGAGGCCATCTTTCTGCTGCCCTTTGTCCTGTCGCGCATTTTCCGTCCCACTTTCATCGACATTTTCGGCATCACCAACCTTCAGCTCGGTACCGCGTTTTCCCTGTATGGCGTCATTGCCATGGTGTCCTATTTCGCCGGCGGCCCGATGGCAGACCGCTTTTCCGCCCGCAACCTGCTGGTGGCGGCATTGCTGGCGACGTCCCTCGGTGGGGCGGTCATGGTCGCCATCCCGCCCATCGGCGTGCTGACCCTGCTCTACGGATTCTGGGGGCTGACTACCATCCTGCTGTTCTGGGGGGCCCTGATCAAAACCACCCGCGAGCTGGGCAGTATTCACCAGGGCAGGACCTTTGGCCTGCTGGACGGAGGCCGGGGCCTGTTCGCGGCGGTCATGTCGTCGGTATCGGTCCTGGTGTTCGCGGCCCTGTTGCCGGCGGATGTGGAAACCGCGACCCTGGCCCAGCGCGAGCAGGCGCTCGCTGCAATCATCCAGGGGTTTTCCGGGATCTGTGTCCTGTCGGCACTGCTGGTCTGGCTGTTCGTGCCGCCCACGCCGCGGACCGATACCCTCGCTGGTACCGGGGTGAGCTTGCGGTCCCTGCGGCAGGTCATGGCCATGCCCACGGTCTGGTGCCAGGCGGTCATCGTGCTGTGTGCTTACGTGGCCTACAAAAGCACCGATGGTTTTTCCCTGTATGCCAGGGACGCCTTCGGCTACGATGAGGTGGAGGCCGCCACTATCGGCACTGTTTCGTTCTGGATGCGCCCGGTCGCGGCCATCGGCGCGGGATTGCTGGCGGACCGGTTCAGCGGCGCGGTCATGCTGTTGTGGAGTTTTGCCGTCGTCATGCTGGGCAGCGGGGCGATCGCGGCCGGTTTGATCGTGCCCGGACTGCCCTGGCTGTTGCTGGCGACCATCGCAGGCACCAGTGCCGGTATCTATGGTTTGCGCGGCCTGTATTTCGCCATTTTCGGCGAGGGCAATGTCCCGCTAATACAGACCGGCACTGCGGTGGGCGTGGTGTCCTTTGTCGGCTTCACACCGGATATCTTCATGGGCCCGCTGATGGGCTGGCTTATCGATTCCTCTCCCGGGGCCGCGGGGCACCAGCATGTATTTGCGGTCGTGGCGGGGTTTGCTTTTATCGGGCTGATTGCGACGGTGTTGTTTGGCCGGACAAGCCGGGCCTTGCCGGGGAGTGACGCGGTATGAGTTCGCATGTCACGTTGCCGAAGGCCATGTGACGACGCTACGAATCGGCTGGGGACGAGGTGCGGGTCAGGAAGTGGGGGTTGTGGGCTGATCCCAGCCTCATTAACCGCTATGATTGACGGAAGGGCATCCGATAGCGGCTCTACCTACCGCGTAATTGTCATCGGGTTGCATAATCCGATTGGGACTGGAAAGTCATGAGTGAGCACAGGCCACCATCAAAAAGCTTCGAGCAAGTTCGTTCCGAACAACTTGAATACAATGCCAAGCGGGAGTCCGGGTACCGTGAGCGCGCCCTGAAAATCTACCCGTGGATCTGTGGTCGCTGTGCGCGAGAGTTCGACCGTAGAAATTTGTCGGAACTGACCGTCCATCATGTCGATCATAATCACGACAATAACCCCGGCGATGGCAGCAATTGGGAGCTACTTTGTCTTTACTGCCATGACGAAGAACACAGCAAGTTTGAAAGCTTTGTGCGGTATGGCAGCACCAGTGCCGCTAAAGCAAAGGGCGCAACTCATAATCCCTTCGCCGATCTCAAGGCGAAGATGGAGGGCAAGGGCTGACGACGGAATAAGAGAGGAAGTCACAATGCGGATCGAGATCAATCTGACCACGGCTGAGTTCGCACGGCTCTGCTACAGGTAACAGTTGAGAGGTTGCGCCATGATTCAGCGTTTTGTTATGTCTCCGGCCGGACTCGCGTTGGATCGCTTTCTGGTCCGTTGGACGGGTTTTTCCCTGACCACCTGGGTGTTTGCCCGGGCCAGTGGTTTTGCTCCCGGCCCTGTGCTTTACCTGGAAACCACCGGTCGACGCAGCGGTCGCACCCGGGGAGTGGTAGTGCCCTATTTCGATCGCGACGGCCAGCGCCTGCTGGTCGCATCGAAGGGCGGGGCCCCCACTGACCCTTACTGGGCCATGAATCTGCGCGCCAATCCCGATGCTCTGGTTCGTATCAGGCGGCGACCACAGCCAGTGCGCGCGCGATTTCTGGACGGCGAGGAACGCGCTCGGGTCTGGGAGGAGCTCAAAGTCGAGGTTCCCACCTATGCCCACTATGAAAGCCTTACGACGCGCGAGATCCCGGTCATTGCCCTGGAACGAGGCTGAACACCGATGCTCCTCGGGCGCCGCTCTGTTAAGCTCGGGGGCCAACAGCTTCCCTGCAACCTGTAACTGGGGTTCTCGCTATGGATTCCGAAACGCTCCTGTATATTGAGCAGATACGCCAGCTGAAGGCACGCTATTTCCGCACAATGGATCAGAAAGACTGGGATGCCTGGGAAGACGTCTTTTGTGAAGATGTTCACATCGATACGACACAGGAGGGCTCCCCCATCATCACGGGCCGCAAGTCGTTTCGCGATTATCTGTCCCCGATCCTGCAAAACGTCCAGACGGTCCACCACGGTCACAGCTCGGAGATTGCCATCACCGGTCCGGATAAGGCCGCCGCTGTTTGGGCTATGGAAGATATGCTGTGGTGGCCAGAAGATGAAGGTGGCCAAAGACTTTGGGGGACGGGCTGGTATTATGAAAAATACCGGCGTTGCGAGGATGGCGAGTGGCGTATCTGCGAATTGGTGCTCAAAAGAATCCGTGTGGAAATAAACGGCGAACAGGTTTTTCCCCCGACAAACCGGCAAGCGGATAACCGGACTCCCGCGTGAACGATGCAGAGTTTCGCCAGCCTGCCATGAAGCCCTATACCACCAGGCTCGATCGTTTTATCAGCCGAAACAGCGATTACTCGATGGCCGACACTCGCCTGTTGCTGGCGCAACGGCGGATACTGCTGGATGGCGTGGTGGCGGATTCCGTTCAGCAGGTGGTGACGAAGTTCACCCGGGTCGAGCTGGATGGTGTCTGCCTGCAGAGCGAGGAGCCGGTATATCTGGCCTTGAACAAGCCCGCGGGTGTCGTCAGTGCGACCAAGGACAGCAAGCACCCGACGGTACTGGATCTGGTTCAGCACCCGCGCAAGGATGAGCTGCATATCGCCGGGCGCCTGGATTTCAATACCACGGGCCTGGTGCTGCTGACGAATGACGGGGCGTGGTCAAGCCGGATCAGCTCACCGCGGACGAAACTTCCCAAGATCTATGAGGTGAGTGTGTCCGAGCCCCTGAACAGGGAGTACGTGGACGCGTTTCAAGCAGGTATTTACTTTGCCTGTGAAGGCATCACCACGCTGCCGGCCCGGCTGGAAATACTCTCCCCGTATCGGGCCAGGCTGTCACTGGTCGAAGGCAAGTATCATCAGGTGAAGCGCATGTTCGGTTCGTTTCGAAACAAGGTACTGTCGCTGCACCGGGTGTCGGTGGGGCCTGTGCCCCTGGATGGTCTCCAACCGGGCGCCACCCGGCCGGTGAGCGCAAGCGAGCTGGCGGAAATGTCGCAGCAGGTTTTCGGGACGCAATATCGGGAGGTTTGTCCATGACGGCGGTCGACGCTGAAGACACGTGCCCATTCTGTGGCGGAGTGAATACCTGCATGGCGAAGAGCACGCAGCCCTGCTGGTGCATTGCTGCCACTATACCCGCGGGGCTTGTTGAGCTGGTCCCCGCTCCCGCTAAGGGCAAGGCCTGCATTTGCCAGGCCTGTGTGCGTCGCTACAACCAGGACCCGGCGTCGTTCAGGTCCCGCTTTGCGCCAGAGTGATGTACATCGGGATGAGCTGTCGCCTATGTGACTGGAAAGGACCCGTCTTCATCCGGCCTTAACGGGCAGCAACGCGGCTATTTTGGCACCATGCCATACACTTTCTGTGCATGAACTGCGCCGTCGCGCCAGTAAAAGGTTTCCTGCTCGACAGCTGAGAAACTGAGCACCTGTGCATCAAGTTCTCTCGCTCTTCGTTCATGTTCTGATGCCCTGGCAAGTTCTTCTGCCTCACTCAATCGTGACCAGGTCAGACACGCTTGAAACTTAAGGCAGGTCATGCGGGCCTTCGCATCCGGCTGCGAGTCTGTGAGTGCAAAGTTGATGATTTCGAGTACACCACGACCTGTATCAGCACTCACCCATTGTGTTGAGGCAGATTCGCGCAGGCCACCGGTGCCCGCCAGCGCCCCATCGAATTGGAATAGACGCAAGCGTTGAGGCGCATTTACTCTGTTGCAGCTGGTGGGTTTGTTTGAGGCGATGTGATCACACGGTCGGGGTTGGCTTCCTGCCATTGTTTGCGTCGCGCTTGTTTTTCCAATCGTGCTGTGATGACTTCGTTCTGTCGCGCGACCGTTTCCAGCTCCCAATCCTTCAACGCCGAATCGGAGAGTTTTCCGCTCAAGGGGATGACCCTGCGAGAGGCCAGCGGCGAGGATCATTGGGGCACCGCGTAATCCCCGGCCGTGGCCCTGAGGTAGGCAACCTGGCCTGATTCTTCTCCGTAACGTCCAACGGCCCGCTCAAGCACGCGTTGAAAGTTCCTCGCCATGTTGCGGCACAGTGCCACACGCTCAATGTCGAAATAGCGTTCCGGGGGCGGCTCCACCGTCCGGCACAGGGCGACCCGCGCGGCCCATTGATCGATGTCGTCGCCGAGGCCGGTCTGCTGGGCTGCCGTGAGACGCTGCAGGGTCTCCAGGGTGGTTTCGTGGCCCGCGAAGCAGTCGTGCAAACCGGGGTAGGGCTCGACGCGCTGGTCGTTTTCGTAGAGACAGAGCGTGGCCACGGTGTCGGCTCCGCCGAGGGCATCCAGCCTGCGCGACTTGACTGCCTGGAGGCTGCTGCTGAACACCAGCGCCACGTGCTCGGCGTTGGGGGTGAGCCAGGGGCGCGCGAAGCCGGGCTTGGACTCAAGCCACTGCAGCAGGCGCTGCTCATCGTAAGGCGCATTCGTGTAGACCACCTCGGTGACCTGGCCGCGGGACGGTCCCTGGAACGAGCCACCGATGGTGAAAACCGGGGCGCCGGTGCCGTAGTCGATGACGGCGAGGCCGATCACCAGTAGCGGCGCCAGGGGCACGGCGAGCCAGGCCGCCCGGGGCGGAGACGGCGCGACCGCCAGGGCGTAGACGCCGGCCCAGAACGCATCCGTGGCGATAAACAGCAGCAACGGGTTGCCATCGAGACGCAACGGTGATCCATGGGGCTGATAGTCGGTGAACAGCCAGCCGCCGAGGCGCTCGACGTCTACCTGCGCCGCCAGAGCGCCCAGGCAGGCGGCGAAGGCGGCCACGGCGACCAGGCGAGCAGTGCCGGCGCGGCGCCGCTCCAGGGAGAAGACAACCCCGAGCAGCACGGCGAAGCTCGGTACGTGAAGGGCCCCACCGGCCACCGGGAGCGGGATGAGATACTCGACCAGGGCACTACCCGTTCCCCAGATACCCGTCCAGCCCAGGACGCCCGCGATGAGGGCCGGCGTCAGCCAGGCAGCGAGCAGAAGGGCAATCCTCATGCTTGGGCTCTCCTTGACAGTCCCCCGGATCTTGCCACAGGCAGCCGCGCCAGGTACAGGGCAAATGAGCAATCGGTATCCGCAACAGTTGGTTTCAGTACGTCGAGATTGGCGAAGCGAAGCGATGGTGTTCCTCGTAGCGACGAGTCATGAACACTACATGAGCCAGGCGGGGCTTTGGCCGGTTGCTGTACCTTTGCAAAATTCCGACTATGCTTGCGGTGTATCGGTTGCCATATCTGTATGCAGGAACATCTATGAATACGAAGAATTTCAGGTTCCGCACCCGGTTCAATCAGTTTGCCGTAATGGCGGTATTGTTGACTGCAGCACTGCTCGCCGCTGGTGCCAAAGGCGATTCTGGTGGCGCGGCTAGTTACGGACCGGCGGCCAGCGAGTTGATGGCACTGGTCGAGGCAAATCCGGACCTGAAATCAATGCTGGCCGCTTCCATCGAACAGGCCAGGCAGATCAATCCGGATCGAAATACCAATCCTGCGCAAAGCCTGGAAGAGTACTTCGATTTTGTATCCTGGGCTGAAACAGCGATGCCCTGGGCGCTGTTGAAGAAGCCCGACTATCCGGAAATATATGACAACATTTACCAGAGCCTGGTGTATTTTCATTTTCTGGTTGAGCAGCCGTTGCCTGAATTGGAGGGCAAGGGATTGGTCAATAACACCCTGCAGTACGCCGAGCCCTTTGCATCCTGGTTGAATGTCTTCAGTCAATCCTGGGGCAGTTTTCTCGATGGGCCGGGGTCCTGGAACGAAACCTACTACGAAATGGCCCTGAACGACCCTGCCTTCGGGTTGCAAAATGACTGGTACGAGGATTCCGGCAACTGGAGCACATTCAACGAATTTTTTGCGCGCTATCTCAAATCACCCGCGATGCGTCCCATTGCAGCACCGCTGGATGACAGTGTTGTGGCTTCCTTTGCTGATTCGGTGCCCCAGGGCGTCTGGGCGATTGACGGGGACTCCAATCTCGTCGCGCCGGATCCCGTGCCGGTAAAAGCCTCGAGTCTCCGTTCTATAACGCGTCTTATCGGTGAGGACAGCGAGTATCGAAATGCCTTTGCAAACGGCACGTTTACCCATTCATTCCTCAACGTCAACGACTACCATCGCTACCATTTCCCACTGGGCGGAACCATCCGGGAGGTGAGCATCCTATCTGGCGTAAGTGCAACGGGCGGCTCCATTTGGTGGGATGCGGCCAATAATCGCTATGCCTTTGACCCCTCGGAAAGATTGGGATGGCAAAGCATTGAGACCAGGGGTTGTGTGATTCTGGAAACTGACAGGTATGGCCTGGTGGCGCTGTTGCCCATAGGCATGTCAGCGGTCAGTTCAGTAAACCTGGAGGACAATGTCAAACCGGGGGCGCAGGTGGAGAAGGGCGACATGCTGGGGCATTTTGCGTTCGGGGGCTCCGACTTTGTCATGGTGTTTCAGGATACGGTAGATTTTACCCTCGATGCGCCAAGGGACACGAAGGGCGAAGGCTACCAACATCTTCTGGTGGGGGAGCGGCTGGGCAAGCTGACACTTCGGGAAGGCGGTTGAAGACACGTGCCCATTCTATGGCGGAGTGATTGCCTGCATGGCGGAGAGCACGCAGCCCTGCTGGTGCATTGCTGCCACCATACCCGCTGGGCTTGTTGAGCTGGTCCCCGCTCCGGCAAAGTGCTGGCTGGATAACGCATCCTGTAGTGGTCAACTATGGCAGACTGTTCGCGCCTCTCTGGGTGTAGTGTTGGCTCCCCTCAACAAAGAGGTCCACTACGAGTTTTACGAGCGGAGTTTCCACTGATTCCGGTCGTATCAAACAGGCGCTCTCCCAGGTGAGGTGGCTCTGAGTCTTGACCTCACGCAATGTTTCACTCGCCAACTCTTCGCGGAACACGTAGAGGGGCGCGCGACAGAGACAGTCACTGTTCAGGGTCAGGTGCTTTAGCAGGGAGTAATTATCGCAGACGATCTGCTTGGGTGACTCTGGATATGCAACCGCTGCACCAGTCACGGCCCCCTCAGGCACAGAGGAAGCAGTGGGAAAGGACCTTCCTGGCAGGAGAAGACTTTGGCGTCGAGACGAACGATGTGTTGATTCGCCGCCGCTTTGTCAGCCTGCAGGCGATCAGCGCGAGCAACGTGTTCAGCCACCAAAGCCTTTACACGGCCAGTGGAGCCGGGCCCTCTCCAGACGCTTTTGCCACAGGCAGAAGCCACGGCGTTCCCAGTAGAGAATCTTGATACGATTCGGGCGTCGGTTGCGGAACACAAAGAGATGTTTGGAGAAGGGGTCCAGGCCGAGACTATCCCGACCAGCACCGCCATGCCGTTGATGCCCTTGCGGAAGTCTATCGCATCCCGGCACAGATGGACTTCCGGCAAATCATTCGACGGTCGCATCATGGCAATGCGGCTACCGTGCGCAATACGGCTTCCAGGCTACCTACATTCACCTCACCAATGAAACCGACCAGCGCCGCTTTCGGCAACTGAATCTGCCACCGACGACCGTGGCCTTCTGGAACCGGGGTGGCCCGGGCTGAAGCAGCGCGCCTTTATTTGCGAGCGCTAAGCGGGCCGCGTACAGGGCGCTGACCCCAATACCGTTTTCCCTGGCGTATTCCACCGAGGGTTTGCCGGCGGTATCGCAGGCGCGGATATGCTGGAGCCAGTATTGCTGGCGTTCGGTCAGGGGCGGATCGATCTGCGTCATGGGCTACTCCTGTGATATGAGATCCCAGAGTGCCGGGGCGATCACCGGGCGGATAGGGTGTGATTTGT
>TARA_R110002110_G_scaffold65206_5_pt1 | contig 42190 bp, 37 predicted proteins | sample TARA_R110002110 | Tara Oceans TARA_R110002110 (sample SAMEA4397330) | marine metagenome | biome: Polar Biome; feature: [SRF] surface water layer (ENVO:00010504); material: water (ENVO:00002006), including particulate matter (ENVO:01000060) such as... | depth 5 m | reverse complement strand
CCGTTTATTTTCCTCCTTGGGTTACCTTTAATCTGAGCCAATTCGTGTACTTTTCATCATCTTATTTCCAGGAACTTTAGCGGGCTTGTCTGGTCAAAGTGGTTATAGGCCGGTAACAAGGCTAAAATCTAATGAGAGATACTTTTAACAAGGCTGAAATCTAATGAGAGATACTTATATTCCCCCCATCAATACCATTAGGCTAAACCCCGTCAATAAAATCAGCCCATATGCACCCATAAAAAAACAACGTCACAAGCATTATCCAGGCGAAATGACCAAGGTGTTGCTGGATAGCATTACAGCAAAAGAAACATTCACCTATCAAAATCAGAATAAGAGGTGTGACAAAATAGCAGGAAAAATTATTGACAAAAAGACATAAAAAACCCCGCTTTTGCGGGGTTTTCAATTGGATATTTTCTAGAGCTCGCTGTCTCGATAACCATGAACGTAATCTGAGTGCCCCTTTCGCCACCCGCCTAACCATTCTTGCCTCTCATCAACTAATGATTCGAATGGACAATTCCCCTTGTCATGTCCTTTAATGCCTTGGTTGTAGCCCAATTTATAGGCATGTTCAGCTTTATTGTTACGTTTTGCTCTTTTCATAGGAAACCTCACATATTGAGATGTGGTATAAGATGAAACGGTTGTTTCACAGATAGGAAAGTGAATCATTTTCATTTTTAAAAATTCAATCATCATAAAGTTATTATACTTACTATTGGTTCTGTTTCCTAGCTTTCTCTGAAACATCAATGTAAGTATGTTGATTTTTCTTTCTTTTTATACTTTTTATATTTTATGTCCATACCTTAAAGTATAGCGCTTCCTGAAAAATTCTGTGTGCACATACTCGATAAGCACATACACACTTAACCTCTCTATACTCACAAAATTAAAGCGTTTATGCAACCACTGTTAATTTTCTAATAAACCATAGTCTTCGAGCAAATAATCTATCTTAGGGCCTCGGCCTCTAAATGCTTTAAATAAAATATCAGGTTCTTGGGAGCCCCCTTTTTCCAAAATATTTTCTAAAAAGGACAACCCTACTGTAGGTTCGAATAAGCCTTCCTCTTTAAACCGCGCAAAAGCATCTGAAGATAGAACCTCAGCCCAAAGATAACTATAATAACCAGCAGCATAGCCACCTGAAAAAATATGTGCAAAACTATGTTGAAAGCGATTATAAGAAGCAAGAGGTGAGACAGAAATATCTTTGCGCACCTCGTCTAGTATTGCTTGAACTTGCCCTGTTTTCTGCTCATCAAATTCATGATGAATTCGAAAGTCAAACAGAGCAAATTCGAGCTGTCGAACCACGTGCATGCCCGTCATAAAGTACTTTGTCTGCAATAACTTCTCAAACAAGGCCTCTGGTAAAGGCTCATTCGTTTCTACGTGGGAGGAAATAAGCGGCAGGGCCTCTTTTTGCCAACAAAAGTTCTCTAAAAACTGACTGGGCAACTCGACAGCATCCCAAGGTACGCCATTAATCCCCGACACATCTGAGTGATCAATTTGTGTTAACATATGATGTAAAGCATGACCAAACTCATGAAAGAGCGTAATCACCTCATCGTGCGTTAAAAGGGCTGGCTGACCGCTATTGGCAGGACGAAAATTACAGGTCACATAGGCAGCAGGGTGCTGTAATGCTTGATCGGTATGCACTCGCCGAACAATGGCATCATCCATCCAAGCCCCTTGCCGCTTTTTTTCTCTGGCAAACAAGTCCAAGAAAAATTTACCCCGCAAATTTTTGTCTTTATCTAACACTGAAAAGACTTGAACATCTTTATGCCAGGTCTCGACATTTTTTAATGGATCTACCTGCACCCCAAAAACCTTACCCACAACCGCAAACATCCCTGATAAAACCTTATCCACTGGGAAGTAAGGCCTTAACGCTTCTTGAGAAACAGAGAACGTTTTATTCCTGAGTTTCTCAGTATAAAAGCTCATATCCCAAGGCTGCAATGAATCCAACTTGTCTGTTTGCTGGGCAAAATCTCGCAACACTTGCATTTCCTTTTCCGCAAATGGCTTGGATTTTTCAGCTAAATCTCTCAAAAAACCAAATACTTCCTCGACACTATTGGCCATTTTCCGCTCAAGCGAATAATGTGCATAAGTTTCGTAACCTAACATTTGCGCGAGCTGCTGCCTGAGCTTTAAAATTTTATTTATATTTTCGCTATTATCAAACTCTGGTTTGGAAGGCGATTGATCGGATGCGCGCGTAACAAAGGCTTGATACATTGTCTCCCGCAACTGCCTATTCTCCGCATAAGTAACAATCGCATGAAAACAAGGATAGTCCAACCCTAACCTATAACCTTTGACTTTTTGCTCTTTGGCCTTAGCAGCCAATAAGTTAATGCTGGCTTCCGGCACGCCTTTTAGATCATTAATATCAACAATATCTAAATGCCAAGCATCTGTTGCATCCAGTAAATTATCCTGAAAATTACTTTGTAACTCAGACAATTGGTTCTTTATTTTTTTAAATTTAGCTTGCTCAGTCTCAGGCAAGGCAATCCCTTGCAGTTTGAAATCCCGAATAGCATTTGTAATCACTTTTTGTTGTGCTTCGTCTAAATCATTAAAATCTTTACTTTTATGTATTTTTAAAAAGGCATCAAACAATGCCTGGTGTTGGCCCACTTGTGTTGCGTAATCAGATATTTTAGGCAAACATTCATTATAAGCCTCTCGTAAAGCATCGTTACTCATCACGGAGTTTAGATGACTTACCGGTGACCAAGCACGATGTAACCTATCATCTAAAGCCTCTAATGGCTTTATTAATGCTTCCCATTTTGTCGGTTGGCTTTTTGCGACTTGATTAATTTTTTCTAGATTATCTTTTAAGATTTCTTCTATCGCTGGCACGATATGTTCCACGCGAATCTTTTTAAAGGGGGGTAAATCGTAGTCTAATAACAATGGGTTGCTCATTTCTCTCTCCAGCTCTTTTTCACATCAGTATGATAGAATATCATTTTCCAAACAAAAAATAAGATTTGTTCGCAAAATATCAGAGTTAGAAATATGCATAAAAAATATGATTTAGTCGTAATCGGTGCCGGCTCAGGGGGCATTGCGGCAGCCAACCGTGCTGCTGAGCACGGCGCATCCGTCGCCATCATAGAATCAGGCGATCTGGGTGGCACTTGCGTCAATGTTGGTTGTGTACCCAAAAAAATAATGTGGATGGCCAGCCAAAGACAAGTTCAAATTGAGCAAGCGACTGGATTTGGCTTCCCTAAACAAAAAGCGGATCTCAACTGGGACAGTTTAGTGCAAAAAAGACAAAACTATATTACCCGGCTGCATGGCCTCTACCAGAAGAAGTTATTTAGTAACAAAATAACCCTTATTTCAGGCACCGCAAAATTTGTCGCCTCCAACATAGTCGCCATTGGCCAGAAACAAATTCAAGCCAAACATATACTGATCGCAACAGGCAGCACGCCCAGGTGGCCCGATATCCCCGGCAAAGATCTGGGAATCGACTCAGATGGTTTTTTTGCATTAAAAGCTCTGCCGAAGCGTGTTGCGATTGTCGGAGGAGGCTATATTGCCGTAGAATTAGCGGGTATGTTACAAGGATTTGGCTCCGATGTTTCGCTGATTTTTAGAGGCAAAAATATATTACGTGGCTTTGATGAGACCATGACACAAACGCTATATGATATTTATCAAAACGACGGCATGCACATTTATGCCGAGCACACACTAGAAGAACTGAGGCAAACCCCCAATGGTCTTGTCTTGCAATGCCTAAATAAAAAAACCATTCCCCCTGTGGATACGGTTATTTGGGCTATAGGTCGCACCCCTAACATCCAACACTTAAACCTACCCGCTATAGATATCAAACAAAATGCTGACAATAGTTTATGGGTCGACGATTATCAAAATACCAGTCAAAAGAATATTTATGCGGTAGGCGATGTAACAGGCAAAGCCCCCCTTACGCCAGTCGCAATCAAAGCGGGTCGAAAACTCTCCGAAAGACTATTCAACAATCGAAAAAACTTTAAAGTCGATTACCAAAATATTCCAACCGTGATATATAGCCATCCGCCCATTGGGTCAGTCGGCTTAAGCGAAACACAAGCCATCGCGGAACATGGGCAAGATAATATTAAGATATTCAATGCCAATTTTACCCCCATGTTATCTAGTTTTTCAGAGGATAAAATACCTTGTGTAATCAAACTTATTATCCAAAAATCTAATGATAAGGTTATTGGGTGCCATTTAATTGGTGATTTTGCTGATGAAATCTTGCAGGGGTTTGCCGTTGCCATTCGCATGGGCGCTACGAAAGCAGATTTTGATGAAACAATGGCGATCCATCCAACTGTATCTGAAGAATTGGTTACATTACGTTAAAATATTAATCACTTTACTGAATAGTATCTAAAGGAAAAAACACACTATGGATATCAGAACGTTTGACACCTATCACCCCGACATTGCCTCTACAGCATACATCGACCCGATGGCGACCGTGATAGGGCAAGTATTGATTGGTAAAGACAGCTCTGTTTGGCCCTTTGTCTCCATACGGGGCGATATGCACCGCATTCATATTGGTGAAGGCACCAGCATCCAGGATGGCACTGTTATTCATGTAACCCACGCTGGAGATTTCAACCCAGAGGGCTACCCCACTAGCGTCGGTGACTTTGTTACGGTAGGTCATAAAGTCACACTGCACGGCTGCACAATTGGTGATTACTGTATCATTGGAATGGACTCAACTATATTAGATGGTGCCATTATTGAAGATAATGTTTTACTGGCTGCGGGCAGCCTGGTTTTGCCTGGCAAAACATTAAAAAGCGGATATTTGTGGGCAGGGCGCCCCGCTGTTGCTAAGCGCCCCCTCACGGAATCAGAAATGGCTTTCTTTGAATATAGCGCCCAAAACTATATTAAATTAAAAAATCAGTATATGGCCATTTAGTGATAGACATGCACTGCTGGCCCCATACTCAATAGCTCTGTAATGGTGACAAAACGATACCCTTGAGATTGTAAACTCTCAATCAGCATTTCTGTTGCCTCGACAGTCGTTTGCCGACGTTTGCCACCATCATGCAATGTAATAATAAAACCAGGCCGCACACGCGTCATAATTCTGTCATGAATCACTTTAGCCGCAGGGCCTTCCCAGTCTTTTGGCAAATAACTAAACAGTACGTTTTTTTTCCCTAGCTTATCCATTGCTTGTTGTATGGAGGGCGAAACTTGGCCATACGGGGAGCGAAAGGTGAGCTCTTTGGTATAGCCCATTTTCTTAATCAGCTCATCCACATTAGAGACTTCTCTTGCAATACTGTCTGCATTTTTATTTTTTAATTTTTTGTGATACATAGAATGATTGCCTAATTCATGCCCAGATTTTATCGTTTGTTTCACGATCTCTGGATAGGACTTTATAGAAACACCCAGCAAATAAAATGTTGCCTTTACATTGTGCTTGTCTAAGATAGCCAGTATTTGTTCGGTATACGGCTTTGATGGCCCATCATCAAAAGTTAAAGCAACGACTTTTTGATCTGTTTTGATAAAACGCACAGGCGCGTTGTTGTTAGCCCATAAATTCAGACTCACCAAACATATTGACAAACACAAAGCGGCTAATCGCTTTTTAAATAATCGTATCATTGCTCGTTCCCTCACCTGTCGATTTTAATTTTTTCTATGCCGTTGTCTTAGTCACTTTTGTATTGTCTATGTTGATCTCTCCCCAAACCTTAGACAAAACTTTCTCATAAATAACAGAACCGTACTGAGTACCATATTTGGCAGTAAAAAACTCATACGCATCTAGGGCCCACCTTGGGAAAGGTTTATCCCCCACCATTAAAGTGTCCGCCCTATCACTTTGTTCATATGATGCGATAATGGCTTTTATTTTAGCGATATCCTCTGCTTGCGTTTCCCACTCTTGAACTATCTCGCGCTGATACTTATCTGGATTTTCTTTTTTTATCACGTCTAAGTCTTCGCGCTTTAACAATTTGTTCATTGATTACTCTCTTGATCGTAAGTTAGATAAGATAGGAGGCGTCTCAGGCTTTTTATTGAACCAAATCGCAAAACTCAGTGCGGCTTGCTCAACCAACATCCCCAAGCCATCATCCACTTTTATGGCGCCTCGTCGCTTAGCCCAATTCATAAAAGCGGTTGGCTCGCCCCCACAGTAGGATAAATCTATCGCAACAGAATCTCGAATCCATTTTTCGTTTAATTTGGGCACTTTGTTTTGCAGGCTACAACTTGTTGCATTTATCACCCAATCATATTGCTGTATCTGTTTTTGGTTGTTAAATTGATCGTAGCCAAAAGCCTTAAATTTATCACTCATTTCTGCCAATAACTCTGCGCTTTCTATATGCCTGTTAATGATACTTAACTCTTGAATAGGCTGCTCGGAAAACATAGCCGCTAATGCACTAGCTGCTCCCCCGGCACCCAACATTAAAATACGTTTGTTCGTTATATCTTCACTCAAGTGCTTATGAATATAATTTAAGAAACCTCTACCATCGGTATTGTCGCCATGAAGTTTGTCATCTTCCCACCAAAATGTATTCACGGCCCCGGCATGACTTGCATGACTGGAGTGTATCTGACATAAGGTATACGCTTCTTTTTTGATAGGGACTGTGATGTTCCCACCCAACCCTTCTGCTTTTTTAAAGATGGCCAGTGTTTTTGCTAGCTCGCCTTTAAACGTTAATATTCGTTGATAATCAACATCTAAAGAAAATTGGTTCGCGAAGGCTGTATGAATTCGTGGTGATAAACTATGCATGACGGGATCGCCAAATAAAGCGAGTATAACTGCCATCTTATTTAGGTAGCTCCATAAAAATAGAAAATACTCTAATCTTTTTTAATACCTTCAAAATACATTACCCCGTTATCATTATCTAGCTGTAAAACCATCCCCTGTAAAAAGGGATGTTTAATTATCTTTGTCACTATTAATTTAACAATGAAGTAAAACTATAGCAAAATTTGAAGCTGTGATTTCTAACAGATACTCGTCAGCAAAAAGAAAAAAAGCGTATAGTTCATATAGCCCCTAAGAACAAGAAGGGGCTAAATTAAATTTTTCATACTGACGAAGTTGAATATAAACACTTATTAATGGGAAACAGTTGCTTCCGCCATGCCTGCCCAATCTTTCGGTGTTAAGTATTTACTGATTAAATCAGCTTCTGGAGTATTGTCTTCTGGCTGCCATTGGTAAGCCCATCTGACTTCTGCCGGTAATGACATCAGAATAGACTCTGTCCGACCCTTAGACTGTAAGCCAAACAATGTCCCCCTATCGTAAACCAGATTAAATTCTACATATCGACCGCGTCTGTAACTTTGGTAGGTTCTTTGTGCAGCAGAAAATGGTGTATTTTTACGTTTTTGAATAATGGGCAAATAGGTGTCAATAAAACCATGGCCAATGGCTTGGATAAATGCAAAACATTTTTCAAAATCCCAACCCCAGGTGCTCGCATTCAAGTCATCAAAAAATATACCCCCAATACCACGATGCTCATTTCTATGCGGCATATAAAAATAATCATCTGCCCATTTTTTATATTTAGGGTACACATTCACACCAAAAGCATCACAGATAGATTTTGTTTTTTGATGCCATGCAATACAATCTTCTTCAAACCCATAATAAGGCGTTAAATCAAAACCACCTCCAAACCACCAAACAGGATCCCCTGATTTTTTGTGGGCCATAAATAACCTAACATTCATATGGGCTGTTGGGACAAAAGGATTCATGGGGTGGATCACGGAAGAGACACCCATCGCATCAAACGAAGCCCCGGCTAATTCAGGTCGAACATTGGAAGCGCTACTCGGCAGAGAGCTACCTTGAACATGAGAAAAATTTACACCGCCTTTCTCAATAATCTGACCAGATTCCAAAACCCTTGAAATACCGCCGCCCCCTTCTTCGCGCGTCCACTCATCTATGATAAATTTTTTGGATGTATCCTGAGACTCTATCTCTGTACACAAGTCAGACTGCAGGGTTAACAAATAATTTTTTACGTTTTCTTTTTTTTCTGACCAATTCATATATTGATTCCTAAGGTTTTTATTATTTCTGTATCTGAGCCTATACGCAGCACTTTATAAGAAGCAAAATCAATAACCCATGATGGTTTATCGTCCCCCCCCAGGTCACCCGCAACAACACCCGCTATATCACTGGAAAAATGAGTTAAAATGTCAATCGATTGCATCAATGGCGCCTGAGCAGAAAAATTAGCACTGGTTGAAACTATGGCGCCTTTCATGTGCTCGCATAAAGATTGGGCAACAGGGTGCGCCGACATACGAATAGCAATCGTTCGCTCCGGTCCCAACAATAGCCGGTTAATATGCGATTGAGCAGGCAGCACCCATGTGACCGGTCCAGGCCATGATGCCTCCACTGTTTGCCATTTTTCCCGCGGCACCTTTTCCCAATCTATATAGGGCTCTAGCTGCGAGAAGTTGCTGACAATCAGTATAAAACCTTTTCTGGGCTCTCTTTGTTTTAAAGTCACTATCTTTTGAATGGCTTCCGGCTGCAAGGGATCGCAGCCAAAACCATACACAGACTCTGTGGGATAAACAATGACGCGACCATGGCGGATTGCTTCCACGCCCCCCTCTATACTTAATCTTTTGGTTGTGTTTTGAGTGTTGTTCACTAACAAGTCTGCCCTAGGGTTCTGGGTGAAAAAGTAATTTTCACTTTAACTGAAATCTTATGCGTCATGATTATATCAATAGTATGTTGGGTCATTGGTTGGTATCCATTCCGATTAAAATAGCAACGAGTCAATTTGTTGCTTGGGGATTGACCCACTTCAAATGGCCCTATTGAAAGTCTATGCCTATAGATAAAAGTATAAAAGCCTCAAAGTGAGGCTTTATTTTTAACTCGCTGTCTTTATCTTTAAAGATATTGCTGAGAAAGAAAAATCCAAAATACTAATCACTCTCAGCATTATTGTCTTCCTCTGCCTCATCATCTGTGTCAAGCGGTTCACAAAATTGACAATCTTTTTGTGGGCAAGCACGCTCAGTACCACGTTTTTTCGTGGTTTTTTTCATGGTAATGGGCCATTCACATTTTGGACATGGTTCTGTCAGGGGCGGATACCACATTGCATATTGACAGTCCGGGTACCCTGAGCAGGAATAAAACACCTTCCCACGCTTAGACTTACGTTTTAAGATAGTTCCTTTGTTACATTTTGGACAAGAAACCTCTGTATCTTCTGGCTTTTCCAGCGGTTCAATGAAATTGCATTTGGGGTAACTGCTGCAACCAATAAACTTACCATAACGCCCCGCCTTAATAACCAAATCAGAATCACATTTCTCGCATTTCCTGCCTTCAACAATCTCTGGCGTTGCGGTCGCATCTTCTGAACCCTCTAAACTGCGTGTATAGTCACAATCGGGATACGCCGTACAACCGACAAATCTTCCTCGTTTTCCCAGCCTAATTGATAAGGGTTTGTCACAGGTAGGGCACTTTTCATCCATGGGCTCTTGCGTAACATCTTCACGCTTAACATTGTCTTTAATTTCTTTGACCAAATTAATAAATGGCTGCCAAAAATCTCTTAGCAAAGGTTTCCACTCTTGCTCACCAACAGACACCGCATCCAGCAAATCTTCTAAATTCGCTGTATACCCATAGTCTACGTACTTACCAAAATAGGTTGTTAAAAAACGACTCACCACTCGCCCAACATCAGTGGGATGAAAACGCTTTTGCTCTATTTGAGCATATTCTCTATTTTGCAAAGTACTAATAATGGAAGCATAAGTGGAAGGTCGCCCAATACCATACTCTTCTAATGTTTTAACGAGTGTTGCCTCAGAAAAACGCGGGGGTGGCTCGGTAAAATGCTGATCCCCTTTAATCTCAAGGACTTTTATTTTGTCGCCTTCTTCCATTGGCGGCAGCATTTTATCCGTTTCAGAGCTGACGTCATCTTTGCCTTCTTCATATACTTTCAAGAAACCGGGATCAACAATAACCGAACCATTGGCTTTAAAAATATGATTTTCGCCACATTTTAATTCACAAGCAACTGTATCAATCGTGGCGTGTATCATTTGACAAGCAACAGTTCTTTTCCAAATCAGCTGATAAAGCTTAAATTGGTCTGCTGATAACATTTCTTTAATCTTAGTTGGCTCAATGGCAGCCGAAGTCGGACGTATCGCCTCATGCGCTTCCTGCGCGTTTTTAGATTTGGTTTTATAAGTTCTGGCTGTATCTGGCAGCGCCTTAGCTCCATACTTACTTTCAATTAATTCTCGGATCTCATCAACAGCCACGGTGGCCAAATTAACCGAGTCTGTTCTCATATAGGTGATTAAACCTGTATTGCCATCCCCTAAATCAATCCCTTCATATAACTGCTGTGCCGTGCGCATCGTTCTATTGGCTGTAAATCCAAGCTTTCTTGAAGCTTCCTGCTGTAATGTTGAGGTTGTAAAAGGTGCGGTTGGGTTACGCTTACGTTTTTTCTTTTCAACTTTATCGACCAACAAAGAGCCTTGACTAGCGCTCAAAAGTGCTTCAATTGCCTTGTTTGCCGTATCACCATCTGTGATAGAAAACTGTTTGAGCTTTTCACCGTCATAGGTTTGTAACTTCGCCTTAAAAGCTTGGCTCTCTTTTTCACATTGTGCATCAATCGTCCAATACTCTTTAGCTTCAAAAGCTTCTATTTCAAGCTCTCGCTCAACAATCATGCATAATGCAGGACTCTGTACCCGCCCAGCAGATAATCCAGGTCTAATTTTACGCCACAATAGTGGGGATATATTAAAACCGACCAAATAATCTAGTGCTCTTCGAACTTGTTGTGCATAAACCATATCCATCGACAAATCTCGGGCCTCGTCAATTGCCCCCAAAATAGCTTGCTTGGTAATCTCATGAAAAACCACTCGACGTACGGGTTTATTTTTTAGCAGCTTCTTCTCTTGCATCAGTTCAGAGATATGGTAGGCAATCGCCTCGCCCTCTCTATCAGGGTCAGTTGCGAGCAATAATTCATCTGCTTTTCTTAAAGCTTGTGTAATGGCTTTGACATGGTGCGCATTTTTTTCAATGACCTCATATTTCATGGCAAAATCATTTTCGGGATCAACCGCCCCCTCTTTAGGGATGAGATCCCGAACATGCCCATAGGAGGCAACGACTTGATAGCCCTTGCCTAGATACTTTTTGATCGTTTTAGCCTTAGCAGGAGATTCCACTACGACTAGTCGATTACTCATTGATACTGCGCTCCTTCAAATGGTTAAGGCATTAGTGAATAACGCTCTCAACATCATCACAAACCAAATCCTCAATAAAGGCAAAATTATCCTTATATTGAGGGCTATTGAGCATAACTAAGCCCACGATACGTTTAAAAGCCTGAAAATCAATCTGTGATGTGGGAATAACCATCGCTCGCTCTATTATCATTTCACGAGTGATCACATCTATAAACCCTGTATCTTCTAACTGCAACAAATAACTCAAGCAGGTCACGTCTAGTTTACGCTGCTCGGCATTAGTAAAAATTCGCATTGCCTTTTTATGTGTTAAAAGCTCTACTTCAAGATCCTGCAAGTCTGCTAATTCCCCCAGCCAATCAAAAGCTTGGGTTATTTCACCAACTTCAAAGCCTGCCTCCTCTAGCTCACACGCTAAAGTCATTTCATCGTCAGGCATACCCTCCTCATAAGATAGATAGTTGTCAAACAGAAACATGAGTACATCAACCACATTCTCTTTCATATTGATCACCTGTCTTATATTCGGATGACACCGCCCGGCACTGTTTTGATGCAACCTTGCAATTCAAGGTTTAATAGCATCGTCGAAACCTGCTGCGAGGTCAATCCAGATTGATCCACAATTCCATCTAATGGCGTACAGTTATCCGTAACAAAAGCTAATACCTCAGCCTCAGCCGGATCGAGTTGAGAATGGATTTCCTCCTTTTTAGTCATGCTTATGTTCGGCTTATGACTTTCTTGCCGCTCGTCGACTATACTGGCATCCCAGCCAGTCCCCGTCAACTGTGGACGTAAGGCTTCCATGATTTGCGCTGGGTTATCAACACACATTGCACCTTGTCTAATCAACTGATGACACCCCATTGCCATTGGGTTATTTATCGAACCTGGAAGAGCAAAAATTTCTCTTCCTTGATCCAAAGCATAGTTCGCTGTTATCAAAGAGCCACTTTTTTTTGCGGCTTCTACCACAATAACCCCTAGCGATAGCCCACTAATAATTCGGTTGCGCCTAGGAAAGTGTTCTCTACGAGGTCCAATTCCAATCGGGATCTCTGAAACCCATGCACCACGCTCTAAAATCCGCTCAGCTAGCTTTATATGCGCTCTTGGGTATATTTGATCCAAGCCTCGCCCCATAACGGCAATGGTATGTTGGTCTTGTTCTAAAGCACCTTGGTGACAAGCACCGTCCACGCCTAAAGCCAGCCCACTGGTAACAACCATCCCCCAAGAAGATAGTTGCTTTGCAAAAGCATAAGCGTTTTGTTGTCCTTGGGAACTGGTTTTTCGGCTACCCACCATGGCGATTTGGGGTTCATGTAAAAGGGAAACGTTACCTCGCACAAATAAAACCGGGGGCGGCGAAGCAATTTGTTTTAACCAAGCTGGGTATTTCTGCTGACTTAATGGGCTTAATGTCAGGATGTGACAATCAGGCGAACCCGCCCAAGATAAATCTTTTTCAGCCCCAGCCCAATCTAATATTAATGGCTCTTTTGCTTGTATTTGATACCAGCGCACAAAATCTTGGGTTGGTTGTCTTCCATTAAACCAACTTTTTAAGCTGCGGCCCTGTCGTATCAAGTCTTTCAATCGCTTTAACCCTATTTTGGGACATCGATTCAACACCAACCAATACAATAGCTCATCATTCACTGTTGTTTTAATCATATACTTCATTTGCAACTTACTAAATAGCTTCATAGCGAGACTAGTAGCCGCCATCCGCTTAAATTAACATCCGTCTTCTCTTACAAATCTATCTGAGATTATTAACTCAGTGATATTTAAGGCATCCCAACACTATCTAAAAGATAGATAGGCCTGGTAGCACTCATCACCAAAGCATAGCTCACCTTATCAAATACTCGAAAAACAACCAGCTTCCCAACTTTTAATCTGGGATAATCCATTGTTTCAGGATCTTGGGTTCGCAACCTAGATGGAATATCTTTTTGGGATTGTCTCACGGAAAGCACATCTCCAGATTCTCTAAACTGATCACGGCCTCCCGTAATGACTATCACTTGATATTGACCAATTTGAGATAACCCACCAAATACTGAGATAATTAACCCTTCGGGCATACCTTGTGGTGCCTTGGGAATAAAGTATGCATCTAACTTGTGGTTTTCAGGCTCAATCAACTGATCTCCGACTCGAATTTCTGCATTACTTTTCCGCAAAATGAGTGAAGCTGGATCACCATGCTGCTCTAGCACGGCCTTACCAAGCTCCAAGCCCTCGGTACCCAAATATTCATTTGTCGTCGGATGTATATAATCTTTTTCTACTCTAAATATTGAGAACACGTCTAAGGGTATTTCTGGCAAAATAGGACGAGCATAAATCCTATCTCCAGCACCGACCACCAAATGATCTTCGTCCAAAGCGACAATTTTAGGACTATTCTCTGCTATCTCATCTGATATCACCCTAGATTGATTAAAAAAGGGTTTAATCACGCTAATAGGGACTGTGGGGATCGCGCCATCGGCTGCTTCAAATCGCACCTCTGGGCTGAGCTTTACAACGCGCTGCCCATTTTCCCAATACGTTCGTACGCCTTTGCGCTCCAAACGCAAACTAGGATTGCCAGCAGCATCGTATCCTAGAATAATCCGATCGCCCGGAAAAATAAGGTGAGGGTTATCTATATTAGGGTTCCCTGCCCATATTTCTGGCCAGAGCCAAGGCTCATGTAAAAACCTCCCGGCGATCCCCCACAAAGTGTCACCCTCTCTAACTTGATAAGCTGCGGGGGCTTTATCTAAAAGCAATGAAGATTTCCCCCAAACAGGGGGAACCATTGCAACGCAACAAAGAAAAAATAACCCAATCGCTAGCCTAAATGTTTTTTGGCACACAAATAACCGCTCCAACTATTATGTTTTTCAACTTACTTTTTATAATTATACTATATCCTTGAATTTACACCCATTCACAAGATCTCTCCACTGGTTGATATGTGTTAAAATGCTGCCTTGTTTCCTAATTATTCAGTTTTTACCATGAGCACCCTAGAAATAATTTGTTATCCAGATAACAGCCTAAAAGTCCCCACAAAACCTGTCACAAGCTTTGATGAACATCTACAAAAGCAAGTGGATGATTTATTTGACACAATGTACGAGGATAATGCTTGTGGCTTAGCCGCCAACCAAGTGGGCCAAACACAGTCTGTCTTTGTTATGGACGCATCCAGAGACGGCTCTGCCCCCCTGTGTTTTATTAATCCCGAAATTATTGCCGAACAAGGCATCATCACATCAGAAGAAGGCTGCATGTCTTTTCCGGGCGTCTACACAAAAGTAAAACGTGCAAAAATTATTACTGTGCGCTTCCAGAATCCCAAAGGCGAATTCCAAGAGTTGACCCTTGAAGGCCTAGCCTCCCATTGTGTTCAACACGAAAGTGACCATCTCAGCGGTATATTATTTATTGATCGCTTATCTGGTTTAAAAAAATCACGCCTCCTCAAAAAATTAGCCAAAATAAATCAATTCCAGGATTAAAAATGAAAGTAATTTTTGCGGGCACCCCACAATTAGCTCAGCAACAACTAGCAGCCCTGTGTGAGACAGAACACGAAATAGTCGCTGTTTATACACAGCCCGATAGACGTCAAGGCAGAGGCTTACAACTCACGCCTAGCCCCGTGAAAGAATTAGCTCTAAAACATAATATTCCTGTTGAACAACCTGCTTCACTCAGAAATCAAGATGCTGTTGCGAAACTAAAAAGCTATCAAGCAGACATCATGCTTGTGGTTGCCTATGGTTTATTGCTGCCCCCTGAAGTCCTGTCGGCGCCACGTTTAGGTTGTATTAATATGCATTTATCTTTGCTTCCACAGTGGCGTGGCGCCGCCCCCATTCAATATTCCCTATTGAGGGGTGATAAAAAGACCGGCATTACTTTAATGCAAATGGATGCAGGCTTAGATACGGGCGACATATTGTATCAAGCGGAATATCAGCCCCAAAGCACAGATACGTCAGAGTCCTTATTGAATACACTGGGTATCATGGGTCAAGACATCATTAAAAACCATTTATCTCAGATCATGAAGCACCCACAGCCGAAACCCCAAGATAACCATTTATCGACCCATGCCCCAAAAATACAAAAACAAGATGCTTGTCTTTCTTTTGATGAGTCTAATTTAGATCTGGATAGAAAAATCAGAGCTTATTATCCTTGGCCCATTGCTTTTTTCAAACAACAGGAAGATAACATTCGCATATTAAAAGCAAAGCCTATACCACATTCACACACACAAAAGCCTGGAACAATACTGAATGCCAGTGCTGAAGGTGTCCTGATCGCTTGTGGTGAAAATGCGCTTTTATTGCAGGAATTACAGTTCCCAGGAAAAAAGCGTGCCCATGTAAAAGATATACTTAATGCCAAAAGAGACATGTTCCTCGTTGGCAACTGCCTTGGAAACTTAACATCATGAATGCCACCAACAACCAACGCTTTATTGCCTGTAAAATCTTACTAGAGATACTACAAAACCAGACATCATTTGATCCCGAGCTGATTACAAAACGTTATCCCAAAATCTCGCCTCGCGATAAAGATTTCACCGCACACTTGATATTTGGCGTATTACGTCATTATGAAAAACTAGTCGCTTTGGCAAACCTTTTTTTAAAAAAACCTCTAAAACCTAAAGATCTTGATATTCAAATGATCATTTTGGTCGGCATTTATCAACTGCAGTTCATGCGTACGGCCAAACATGCTGCCATTAATGAAACAGTGAGCTGCGCATCGCTGTTTAAGAAAACATGGGCAAAAGGGCTTGTGAATGCGCTTTTACAAAAAGTGAATCGCCAAGAAGAAAGTCTACAGCATAAGAACTTCACCTTGGATGTGGAAACAGCACACCCTCTTTGGCTCTATGAACAGCTAAAAAGTGACTGGCCAGAGCATTACCCACAAATACTCGAGGCCAACAATATAGAAGCGCCCCTTACCTTGCGAGTCAACTTAAAAAAACAATCCCGCGAGGACTACATTAAGTGCTTAGACACCCAAAAAATTACAGCTGAATTAGCCCCCTACTCCGATGCCGGTTTAATTCTAAGTGCTGCCCCCAAAGTACCTGACTTACCTTTTTTTGCAGAAGGGGGTTTTAGCGTTCAAGATCAAGCGGCACAGTTAGCTGCCCCCTTATTAGATTTACAACCTGGACAAAAAATATTGGATGCTTGTTGCGCCCCTGGCGGCAAGACAACGCACATTTTGGAATTAACCTCCAATGAGACTCAAGTCAGTGCAGTCGAAAAAAATAAATCTAAAATGCCCAAAGTAGAAGCGAACTTAAAACGCTTAGGCTTAAGTTGCCAATTGATAAATGACGATGTAAGTAATCTGAAAAACTTGGAACCTCAGCCAAAATTTGACCGCATTCTACTAGATCCGCCTTGCAGTGCAACGGGCGTTATTCGTCGCCACCCAGATATTAAACGATTGCGACACGCGGACGATATTGCTAACCTTAGAAAACAACAGTCTGACTTACTAAAAGCGGTATGGCCATTATTAAATCCTAATGGGCTGTTGGTTTACGCAACCTGTTCTGTTTTACTATCAGAGAATGAAGAACAAATTGAACAATTTTTGCAGCTTAACCCAGATGCAGAACTTATACCTATTGATGCAAAATGGGGCCATATTCTAAAATATGGCCGTCAAATTTTACCGGGTGAGCACAACATGGATGGATTTTATTATGCCAAAATTAGGAAGCGCGGCTAACCGCAGTGGAATGAACCCAAGATGAAAATCATTATCTTGGGAGCAGGCCAAGTTGGAGGCTCCTTAGCAGAACACCTAAGCACAGAATCGAACGATGTCACCGTCGTTGATATTGATGCTGAAAAAATTCAAGCTCTACAAGAAAGAATTGATATTCGGACTGTGTGTGGCCCCGCCTCTTACCCCAGCGTTCTTATGAATGCTGGGGCGGAAGATGCCGATCTATTAATTGCTGTCACCAGCTCTGATGAAACCAATATGGTTGCCTGCCAAACCGCTTATAGTCTCTTCAGAACACCTACTAAAATTGCGCGCGTTAGAGCCTCTGAGTATATTGCCTACGATGAGCTCTTCTGTAATGACGCCCTTCCCATAGACATGCTCATTAGCCCAGAGCATTTGGTCATGCAGCATATTAAGCACTTAATCGAACATCCTGATGCATTGCAGGTCGTAAATTTTGCCAATGGCAAAGTACAGTTGGCAGCCGTACAAGCATTTTATGGTGGCCCCCTTGTAGGGCACGTATTGGGAGATATGAAAAAGCATATGCCCCATGTAAACACCAAAGTGGTCGCTATTTTTCGAAGAGATAAAGCGATAATTCCTAGTGATGATACGATTATACAGCCTGATGATGAAGTGTTTTTTTTGGCCACCCCTAAAGATCTTGATATTGTTATGAGCGAGCTTAGACATCTTGATCAACCCTACAAGAGGATAATCATTGCGGGCGGTGGGAATATAGGTTCTAAATTAGCGGCTGCATTGGAAAACCAGTTTAATGTAAAAATCATCGAACACTCGCTCTCAAAAACTGTAGATTTAGCAACTAAACTTAGGCGAACGGTTGTCTTGCAAGGTGATGCTGCCGACAAAGAATTATTGCTGGATGAAAATATACGTGAGACTGATGTTTTCTGTGCGGTAACCGATAGAGACGAAGCCAATATCATGTCTTCTATCCTGGCCAAACGACTGGGTGCCCGCAAAGTGATGGCAATTATCAATCGCTCCGCTTATGTTGATGTCATTGAGGGAGGACAAATTGATATCGCTATATCGCCACAACAAATTACTTTTAGTAGTTTGTTGTCTCATGTCAGACGCGGTGATGTCGTTAATGTTCATTCTTTAAGGCGTGGTGCTGCTGAAGCGATCGAAGCCATTGCACATGGCGATCAAAAGTCTTCTAAAGTCATCGGCAAAAAAATTAGCGAGATCAAATTGCCTTGGGGTACCACGATTGGGGCCATTGTGCGCCAAGAGCAGGTGCTAATTTGCGAAGACAGCGAAATCATTATTCAGCCAGAAGACCATGTCATTTTATTTGTGCCTGATAAACGTCACATCCCTGAAGTCGAAAAGCTCTTTCAAGTTGGAATTACTTTTATTTAAACATTATGCAATACACAACAATTTTACGAATTTTAGGCATGCTGTTGATGATCTTCAGCCTAACCATGGTGCCACCTTTGCTGGTAGAAAGCTGGTATGCTGACGGCACTATTTCTTCTTTTTATTTATCTTTCCTCGCATCATTTGGGTTGGGTTTTATCACGTGGTTTCCATTTAGGCACAAGGCGCAAGACTTAAGAACACGAGATGGTTTCTTGGTTGTGGTGCTTTTCTGGCTAGCATTGAGTTTCGTGGGCGCCTTACCTTTTTATTGGTCCCCCTACCCTAATATCTCGTTTACTGATGCTTTCTTTGAATCTGTTTCGGGCATTACAACAACAGGCTCAACAGTGCTAACAGGCTTAGATCATCTCCCCCATGCGATATTATATTACCGGCAGCAATTACAATTCTTAGGGGGTATCGGTATTATTATTTTAGCGGTTGCTGTTTTGCCTATGTTGGGCGTGGGTGGCATGCAATTATTCAAAGCAGAGTTTACGGGGCCTTCTAAAGATAACAAGTTAACCCCTCGCATCAAAGAAACAGCCAAGGCTATTTGGTTTATTTATGTTGGTATGGCAATCCTTTGTGCCTTAAGTTTCCGGCTGGGCGGCATGAGTTTATTTGACGCTATTTGCTATAGCTTTGGCACGGTTTCTACTGGTGGATTTGCCCCCCATGATGCCAGCATGGCATTCTACCCCAGCCCCTTTTTAAAAATCATTTCAATGATTTTTATGTTTCTAGGCGCAGTGAGCTTTCATTTACATTTTATGGCTATCAGGCGCCAAAAAATAGGCCTTTATTCCAATGACCCAGAATTATGGCTCTTTATTAAAATTATGCTCACGGCATTTGCTTTGGTCTGGACGGCTTTGGTTTTTTGGGAGCTACACCTAGAAACAGATAATTTACTTCTCGATGTTTTATTTGAGGTTGTATCCCTTAGCACAACGAGCGGCTTATCTACCATAGACTTTTCTCTGTGGCCTAGCTTTATTCCTTTGCTGCTCTTATTTTGCGGTGTTATTGGGGGCTGCGCAGGCTCTACCAGCGGCGGTTTCAAAGTAATACGTTTGTTATTACTGCAAAAACAAGGCGCTCGAGAAATTCGGCGTCTTGTCCACCCCAGAGGACAGTATGTTATTAAAATTAGCGGCAAAGCCGTTAGCCCGAGGGTCATTGAGGCGATCTGGGGTTTTTTAGCGATGTACATCACCTCTTTTACTATTTTGTTCTTAATTATGCTTACCTCAGAAAGTGATTTTCTCACGTCTTATAGTGCCCTGATAGCCACCTTCTCTAATATTGGTCCTGGGCTAGGACAGGTGGCACAAAATTTTTCTTCTCTAAGTGACTTTAGTAAATGGGTGTTAAGCTTTGCGATGCTGGTAGGGCGGCTTGAAATTTTTACAGTCTTAGTGCTTTTCTCACCTGTTTTTTGGCGAGGTTAATAGAACAAGCCAAAAGTCAACAAGATAACTTTGCCTGTTTTCATCTTATTTAATACGTGTATACTATTGGGCTAAATAATCATTAATTGACTTGTAGTCTATGAAAAATAATACACAAATTTTAACCTTTTCCGACATTATCCAAACTTTTCAAAATTTTTGGCAAAACGAGGGGTGCGTCATTTTGCAACCCCTAGATCTTGAAGTGGGCGCAGGCACATTTCACCCAGCGACATTCTTAAAATCTATAGGTCCAGAGCCTTGGAACTGTGCTCATGTTCAGCCCTCTAGACGTCCCACAGATGGTCGCTATGGTGACAACCCTAACAGAACACAGATGTTTCACCAATACCAAGTGGTGCTAAAGCCTTCTCCCGATAATATACAAGCGCTTTGTGTTCAGTCTCTAGTCGCATTAGGCATCAACCCAGAAGAAAACGATATCCGATTTGTAGAGGACAACTGGGAATCTCCTACGTTAGGCGCTTGGGGTTTAGGATGGGAAGTTTGGCTGAATGGCATGGAATGTATTCAGTTTACCTATTTTCAACAAGCTGGGGGTTTAGCCTGTAAGCCCGTCATGGGTGAGCTAGCCTATGGCCTTGAGCGCATTGCCATGCATGTGCAAAACAAAGCCTCCATGTTTGATCTCATCTGGGCAAAGACGCCTCATGGCGACGTGACTTACGGTGATATTTTTCACCAAAATGAAGTAGAAATGTCTACTTATAATTTTGAGCACGCGGATGTTGAAAGTTTATTTCGGCATTTTGATGACTATGAAAAAGAATGCAAATCCTTGATGGAGCATAATTTACCCTTACCGGCATATGAAATGGTTTTGAAAGCGTCTCATGTGTTTAATTTATTAGATGCAAGGAGCGCCATTGCGATCACTGAACGACAACGCTACATACTGCGTGTACGGACTTTAGCTTCCATGGTTGCAAAAAGTTATTATGAAAAACGCGAATCTTTAGGCTTTCCACTTTTAAAAAATAAAACATCATGAATAATAAAAATACATTATTAATAGAAATCGGCACAGAAGAACTGCCTCCTAATGGACTCAATAAGCTTGCCCACCATTTTTTATCTGAAATCACCAAACGCTTCCAGGCGCAAAAAATTCCTATGGGTGCAACAGAGGCTTTTGTTTCCCCTCGAAGAATAGCGGTCAGACTGGCGGATGTACCGCTACAACAACCTGATTTTACTGCGCAAAAACGGGGCCCGCAGCTTAAATCTGCTTTTAAAGATGGCCAACCCACTAAGGCCGCCCTAGGCTTTGCCAAAAGCTGCCAAGTCGATGTGTCGGCATTAACAAAACTAGAAACAGAACAAGGTGCCTGGTTAGTCTTTGAGCAAGAAATATCTGGACAACCGCTCAACAGACTTTTGCCTCAGATCATTACAGAAAGCTTAAACGCATTACCTTTGCCCAAAAAAATGCGCTGGGGAAATTCTGAGCTCGCTTTTATTCGCCCCATCCATTGGATAACAATAGTGCATGGCGAAAGAGGGATTGAATGTGACATCCTGGGCTTTAAGTCCGAAAACTATACTTATGGGCATCGTTACCACTTTCCCGATAAAGTAAAAGTGAATCACGCGGATAATTACCTAAATGTATTAAGAGATGTCAAAGTTCTAGCAGATCACGCAGAAAGAAAAGATATCATTGTTCGGACTGCCAAAGAGCTTGCGCACAAAGTAAAAGGCGAAGTCATCATTGAGGAACCGTTGCTAGATACTGTTGCCGGATTAGTAGAATGGCCCGTTCCCTTGGTGGCAAGCTTTCATGAAGACTTACTCAAAGTCCCTAAAGAAGCTTTAATATCTTCTATGCAAGGCCATCAGAAATGTTTTCCTATCGTGGATGCACAGAACCAGTTGCTCTCAAAATTTATCCTGGTGAGCAACATAGAAGCCGCTGACAACCAGCACATTATCCTCGGGAATGAGAAAGTGATGCACGCCCGACTAGAAGATGCTAAGTTTTTCTATGCGCAAGACTCTCAAAATAGCCTAGCGTCTCATGTGGCAGCACTCAAAGACATGACCTACCAAAAAGCGCTGGGATCTTTGTATGAAAAATGTCAGCGCGTAACAGAGCTGAGCGTCGACATTGCTACTGAGTTGCACGCCAACCCTAAATGGGCCCAACGTGCCGGTGAGCTCTGCAAAGCAGACTTAACCACAAACATGGTCTTTGAATTCCCAGAGCTTCAAGGCATTATGGGTTATTATTATGCCCTAAAAGACAACGAACCAGAAGAAGTCGCCCTTGCTCTGAAAGAGATTTATCTACCCGCCCATGCAAAAGATTCTTTACCCCAAACAGGCACAGGAATATGTCTGGCTCTCTCAGAACGTTTAGACACACTGGTTGGTATATTCGGTATTGGTTTAATCCCCACGGGGGAAAAAGATCCTTATGCGCTCAGGCGGGCGGCTATTGGCCTACTCAGAATCATTATTGACAAAAAACTTGACTTGGATTTAAAATCTTTAATTGAAAAAACACATGAAAAACTCAGCCAATCTATCACAAACCCAGATACCGCTGAGCACGTACTTAAGTTTTGCTTGGATCGGTATAAAGCATGGTACCAAGAACAAGGTATTGCACCACAAGTGATTGAAGCTGTTTTTAACACATATCCAACCCGTCCTCTTGATATGAGTCAACGCACCTTAGCGGTAAACCACTTCCTATCATTAGAGGCTGCACAAAGTCTTGCCAGCGCCAACAAACGCGTCCGCAATATTCTAGAAAAAAATAAAATAGATTTTAACTTGCAAAAACTTCCTGAAATTAACAGGAGTTTATTACAAGAGTCTGCAGAGAAATCTTTGTTCAATGAAATTGATCAGCTAAAAAATGAAACGATGCCGCTAATACAAGCGGGCGAATACCAAAAAGCACTGGTGGCACTCTCTCAATTAAAACAACCCATTGATCTGTTTTTTGACAATGTTTTAGTTATGTCCAAAGACAGTGACTTAAAACAAAATAGAATCCATTTGCTAACGCACTTATATGCTTTGTTTATGCAAATTGCGGATATTTCAAAATTAGCACTATAACCTTGAAGAAAAATAAAATGTTAAAAAAGCTGATTATTTTAGACAGAGATGGCGTTATAAATCACGACTCTCAAGATTACATTAAATCTCCAGATGAGTGGCGGCCGCTGCCCAATAGTCTAGAGGCGATTGCATTACTTACCCAGCATAATTTCACTATTGTTGTGGCAACCAATCAATCTGGTTTGGCCAGAGGCTACTATACCGAGCAAACTCTCAGCTTAATACATAACAAAATGCAAAACTTATTACTCGCCCATAACAGCTGTGTTGAACATATTTTTTATTGCCCACATGGGCCAGATGATAATTGCACTTGTCGCAAACCTAAAAGTGGCCTACTCGATCAAATTGAAAATTTTTATCAACAAAGTTTAAAGGGTACGCCTTTTGTTGGAGACTCTATGCGCGATATAGAGGCTGCCCTTGCAAAAGGCTGCAACCCTATATTGGTTCGAACAGGGAACGGACAAAAAACCCTAGAAAAAACAGGTAATAGTATAAGACAGGTTCCCGTTTTCGATGATCTTTTTAGCTTTGCACAAGCTGCGCTCCAACCTGGTTTTTTAGAAACGTATTTGTAGCCCACAATAATAACAGGCACTAAAAAAGGGCATAACGCCCTTTTTTTTCTTGTTTCAACCCTTTTGTCTCTCATTACATTCTAGATCGGTGCTTAAATGCATTGTCTTGGGGAGCGGCGTTGGCTGGTGGCGCAGGACTGTCTGCTCTCATCAATTCTTGCCTGTGATTATTCTTTAATACCCAATACCCCAGCGTGAAATGTAACAACTCTTTTTCTTTCACCTGAAGATAACTTGTCTTTTTTAAAGATTCAATAACAGACTTCATCACAAAAAAATCTTGCGCAAACACATCCCGAATACTGTATAACCAACAATAATTTTCATGAGTCAGCTCCCTTTTTTTTACTTGCAGGAAGCAATCGCGCACAAACACATATCCTTCTAATAATTGCTTCGCTTCGTTCAATCGTGTCGGTTCCAACTGCCCAGGCGCGAATTCGGCAGACTCTAAATCACCAATCACTTCTTCTTGCTTTTGTATTCTCTGCTCTATGTAATGTATACAATCTCCAACCCTTGCGAACAAAGCCTTTTTAACACCATAGGTTGTTTCACATAGATTTGAAATAATACGCTGAATGCTTTCTGGATAGGTACCCGCTCTTTCTTCTAGCCAAGATTTATCGTCAGCCGATAGATTTCCAGCTTTAATATTCTTTAATAACTCAAGAACAACATGCCACTTGTTGCAATCTTCCTGCAAGGCCACAAGCCTTTCAGAGCTCTCATGCAAGACCAAGGACTGAAACTCATTGACCAACTCCGCCTGCGCAAGATTTGCCTCTGACGCTGTAATACACCTCTCTAATAACGAGAATAATTTGGCAGAAACTGTATACACAATATTTTATCCTATAGAGTTACTTTGATGAGAATCTTGACAGGAGATTTTACCCTAAGACTTACAATACAGCAAGTTATCATACATAAAACAGCACCTTGCTATTCTTTCTCCCTGATAAATTAATACTTGTTTTTATTATGATATAAAAACATTATTTTTTCGACAGACTAAAAAAGTAAATAACACTGCAATTTACAGCATATTTTCCATTAACGTCTGGGCAAAAAAAAGAGGCTCAAAGCCTCTTTTCATGTATGACTATTTATTCTTTAAACGTCAAGATTACTCACATCTAAAGCATTTTCTTCTATAAAAGCTCTTCTGGGCTCAACATGATCCCCCATCAATGTGGTGAAAATTTTATCACACCCAACGGCATCTTCTACCGTGACTTGTAATAGGCGCCTAGTTTGTGGATCCATCGTGGTGGCCCAAAGTTGATCGGCATTCATCTCGCCCAAGCCTTTATAACGTTGAATTTGCTGCCCAAGCTTTGCCTGCGCCATTAGCCACTGCAACACTTCATAGAAGCTTTTAACTTCTTTTTGCTTGTTATTACGAGCAATATAGGCGCCTTCCTCCAATAAATTGCTCAGCTCAGCCCCAACGCCCATTAAGAACGCATATTCTTTACCCTGAAAAAAAGTGCCATTTAACGAATACTGCTTCTCTATACCGTGAGTACTCACCGTTATATTCAAACCAAAAGTTTTCATTTCTTCATTTTCTAATAAAGAAACATCATAACTTTCTCCTCTCTGATTTTGGCTAGCCAAAGCCCCCCTCAAGGAATCAACCCACTCAGTCATCTGCTCTTTATTTTTTATTGTTTGCTCATCCACTTTAGATAGCTTCATAATCATTTGTAATACTGTTGCGGGATATCGCTTTGATAACCGCTTTATGGTTGCTATTGCCTTATTATGCCTCGCCACAAGGTTCTCAAGAGCTGCGCCCTGGATAGCAGGCGCTGTCTCATTCACATGGAGCTCAGCGCCCTCTAGTGCTATCTGAGTGAGATATTCATCAAGCGCTTCGTCATCTTTTACATAATATTCTTGCTTACCCTTTTTCACCCTATATAGGGGGGGTTGAGCAATATAAATATGCCCTCGCTCTATGAGCTCACCCATTTGGCGATAAAAAAATGTTAACAATAAAGTACGAATATGAGAACCATCGACATCCGCATCAGTCATGATAATAATATAGTGGTATCTTAATTTGTCTGGGTTAAACTCTTCGCGCCCTATACTTGTTCCTAATGCAGTGATTAACGTTCCAACCTCTTGTGAGGACAGCATCTTATCAAAACGCGCTTTCTCCACATTTAGAATCTTCCCCTTCAAAGGCAAGATAGCTTGCGTTCTTCGGTCTCGACCCTGCTTAGCGGATCCACCAGCAGAATCCCCCTCAACCAAGTAAAGCTCGGAGAGAGCTGGATCTTTTTCCTGACAGTCGGCCAATTTCCCAGGTAACCCGGCAATATCGAGCGCCCCTTTACGCCTTGTCATTTCTCGTGCTTTTCTCGCCGCTTCACGTGCTCTAGCTGCCTCAATAACTTTGCCTGCTAGTGATTTTGCTTGCCCTGGATTTTCTAACAGGAACTCGGATAATTTCTCTCCCAGCGCAGACTCTACCGCTGACTTCACCTCTGAAGATACTAGCTTATCTTTAGTTTGAGATGAGAACTTCGGATCGGGTAATTTAACAGACAGTACTGCAGTCAATCCCTCTCTAGAATCATCTCCTGTTGTGCTCACTTTCGCCTTCTTCAAGATCCCCTCTTTCTCTAGGTAAGAATTTAAGGTGCGCGTTAAAGCCCCTCGAAAACCTGACAAATGGGCACCACCATCTTTTTGGGGAATATTATTAGTGAAGCAAAATATATTTTCTTGATATGAATCATTCCATTGCAACGCAGCTTCAACCTGAACCTCATCTTTTTGGGATGTAAAGTAACAAACCTCAGAATGAATTGGCGTTTTATTTTCATTTAAAAACTCAACAAAGGCTTTAATACCACCTTCATAGAAAAACTCTTCTGACTTGCCTGAACGTTCATCGGTGAGCTGAATTCGAACGCCAGAATTCAAAAAAGAAAGCTCACGTAATCTTTTCACTAAAACATCGTAGTGAAACTCAATATTGTGGAAAGTGTTTGCACTGGGCTTAAACCAAATCTGACTTCCTGTCGTTTCCGTTTCTCCAATTTGCGATAAAGGGCCTAATGGCACGCCATCCGCATATTCTTGATAATGGATTTTGCCGTGGCGCCGAATGGTAATTTTAAGCTCTTCAGACAAAGCGTTAACAACCGAGACCCCGACCCCATGCAGGCCTCCAGACACTTTATAAGAGTTATCATCAAACTTACCACCTGCATGTAACACCGTCATAATAACTTCTACGGCTGGTTTTTGCTCTTCTTCATGAATATCAACAGGAATACCACGGCCATTATCTTTCACCGTAATTGATTCGTTAGGGTGAATCGTTACCTCAATAAGGCTACAGTGCCCGGCAAGCGCCTCATCTACAGAATTGTCTACAACCTCAAAGACCATATGGTGCAGCCCTGTTCCATCTTCAGTGTCACCAATATACATGCCCGGCCTTTTTCTAACCGCATCTAGCCCCTTTAAAACCTTAATACTGGATGAATCATACGTAGTTTCAGCTGTCATTCAATGCTCCCAACAATCTTCAGAACAAACATAAAAGCGTGGTGAATTAGGCACGCCCCTGGCCTCTAGAAGAAAAGTAAAAATCCTGCAAATAAGGCTTTATTTTACCATATTTCCCGCAAAATCATGTTGAAAACACAAAGAAAATGACTCTTTTCAAGCGAATTAATGGTCAACTAACTTTGTTTTTGGGCTAAAAATGCTTAGCTTTTTGTTTTAAGAGCAGAACGTTAATGCCTCTAGTGTTTCACGTGAAACAGCAACATCTTTGTTCGACTTAGTAAGCTAGTCGAAAATGTATAAAACCGATCTTGAAGGAGGGATAAAAAAATAACCCCATATTTATCAACAAGTTAAGAACTGTTTATCCACACTGATCTGTGGATAAGCCTGTGGATAGATAATTTTAAAGGCTTAGAAGGACCGGGGGGGTTTGCTAGGTTTGGTGCGGAGTTTGCTGAGTTTAGTGCGGAGTTAACTCAGTTTTTTCACATGCTTCTTCTATTATTTCACCTTGTTCCACGTGGAACATTTGGCAAGATAGGTCTGGGTATAGGGATGTCCAAATTGCTCGGTCAACAGAAGTTAAAAATACTTGGTGCCCCAAATCAAATAGCCAATCTAATATTATTTTAAGGTTGTCTCTATCTAGCTCCGAGGCGAGATCATCTATAATGAATACGCTCTTTGTTCTCTTCTGCTTAAACAAATATAAGGACTGTGCCAAAATGAGCGCACAAACCAATAATTTTTGCTGCCCCCTGGATAAAACTTGATGCGCAGAAAACCCTAAAGAAGTTAGCTTTATATCGGCCCTATGTGGGCCTACTGTTGTTACCTTAAACTTTAAGTCTCTTTCTTTAGCACCATGTAACGCATCGTAAAATGATTGACCCTTTTTCCAGCCTGAATAGTATTGATGGTGAATACTTATTTCTGGTAGCAGAATATCAGCAACTTCTTGGAAAACAGGAATAAAGCCTTGCAAGTAAGAATAACGCTTGTTATGAAGTTCTTCTGCGACACTTATAATCTGATTGTCCCATGGAGGAAGCAAAGATGCCGCATTAGGTTGTTTTAATGCCGCGTTGCGGTGCTTTAGAAGTTTTTTATAGCGCATGCTGATATCAACAAACTGGTGTTCCACGTGGAACACCCCTAGATCAATAAACTTACGTCTCACTTCAGGCCCTGCCGATAATAAGTTAAAGCTATCTGGTGTAATGCTTTGGAGGGCTAAATTCCCCATAAAATTAGATAGGGGAATCCCTGTTTGACCTTTGTGTTGACACAAAAGCGAACTGTTTTTCTTTTTTTCTACCCCAAGTGAAAATACTTTAGCCCCAAGAGAAACCTCACCATAACAAACTAAAGCATTCTCATTATGATTAATAACTGACTGCAATTCATGGGTGCGGAAAGAACGTCCTAATGACAATAGGTTGATGGCTTCTAAAATGCTAGTTTTACCACTTCCATTGGGGCCAAAAATAAGGTTGATTGCGGGATGGAATCTAAGCTTAGAGGTAAATAGGTTGCGAACCCCACCTAACTGTAGAGAGGTTAATTGCATTTTTATATTCGCATGGGCATAACAACATAAAGATGTCTAAATTCATCCTCGCGCGACCCAAAACTTTCGTGCTCTTCAAGGCACTCAAATAAAGCGCTGCTATTAGAGTGCATTATCGTCATTTTAATTCTATCGGAAGTCATAGATCCCAAGTAGTCGGTCAAATAGCTAACATTAAACCCTATTTCAATCTCGCCGCCTTCGTATTCAACCTCAATCTCATCCTGGCCTTCATCTTTGTCAGCGTTTACTGCCATTAATGCCAGTAAGTTTTTTGATAAGTTAATTCTAACGCCCCTTTGTTTATCGGAAAACAAAGCAGACACTCGCATTAAAGCATGCTTAAATGACTCTCTGGATAAAATAGCAGTGTGCGCACCTTCTGTGAGCTTAGGCAGCACTGTTCGATAGTTAGGAAATTTTCCTTCTATTAATTTTGTGACAAAACTATACCCGGTTGTTATTGTCCGCATATAATTTTTCCCCAACACCAAACCAACAGGCTCATCTCCCTCTGCAAATAAGCGCAGCATTTCAAAAACGGCTTTTTTGGGAACGATCACCTCTAAAGGTTCTGTAATATTAAATTCCGCTGGTATTTTAATCGTTGCCAGACGATGCCCGTCCGTTGCAGACACGCGAACGCCATTTGCCTCAAAAATTAAACAGACCCCATTTAGATAATAACGAGATGTATCCATATTTTGGGATAAAGCAAAACCACAAGACGATAGTAACTTTCTCAATATTGACTGCGATATAGACAGCTCAACATCCGCGGCACTTTGCTCAATTTGAGGAAAATCATCAGCCGGCAAGCAAGCCAAAGTATAGCGACTGCGACCTGCTTTTAAGGTCATTTTATTGTCTTTATACGTAAACTGGATGTCCGTGCTATCGGGCAATGCCTTGCAAATATCTATTAACTTTTTCCCGCCCACAGTAATATCGCCAGAGACAGACTCTCCTTCCAGGGGTATTCGTGCAACCATTTCAATCTCAAGATCTGTTCCGACCATAGACAATAATTGATTTTTCACACTAAAAAGCACGTTGGATAAAATTGGCTTTTGAGCGGGCCGCTTATCAACCGTTCCTGCGACACGTTGCAAAGGCTTCAAAAGAGTTTCACGCTTTATTGTAAATTGCATAACACCCCCAATTTATAAACGATACGTGTCCTTTCATACAAACGTCCTGTCATGCTTAAGCTATGTTGATAAAATGCGCGATAAGTTTGAAACGTCTTCCCCAATGTCCGCATCAGACTCTCGAAGTCTCTTTATTGTCTTGCATGCATGCAAGACCGTGGTGTGATCGCGACCACCAAAGGCGTCCCCAATTTCAGGCAAACTATGGTTTGTAAGCTCTTTGCAGAGTGACATAGCCACTTGTCTAGGTCGAGCAATCGAGCGGTTTCTGCGCTTAGATAACAAGTCGGCTACCTTCACTTTGTAATATTCGGCAACTGTTTTTAATATATTATCAATAGATACCAATTTATCTTGCACTGCCAAAACATCTTTCAGCGCCTCTTGGGCAAAAGCAACGTCAATGGCGCTACCTGTAAACTGTGCGTTTGCCGAAACACGCTTTAGAGCGCCCTCTAACTCCCTCACATTAGAACGAATTCGCTTGGCAATGAAAAAAGCAACTTCGTTTGGCAAGTGAATGCCAGTTTGCTCAGCTTTGGTCATTAAGATTGCGACGCGTGTTTCTAACTCTGGCGGCTCAACCGCAACGGTTAAGCCCGAGCCAAATCGAGATTTAAGACGCTCTTCTATCCCATTGATTTCTTTAGGAAAACGATCAGAGGTAATAATAATCTGCTGTTGGCCTTCTAACAAAGCATTAAAGGTATGGAAAAATTCTTCCTGTGAACGCTCTTTCCCCGCAAAGAACTGTATATCATCGATAAGCAAGGCGTCCACAGTGCGATACAAACGCTTAAACTCATTTATTGTATTGCTTTGTAGGGCCTTGACCATATCCGCTACAAAACGCTCAGAATGCAGATAAATCACTCGTGCATTTTTCTTCTGTGCGACAATGGCATTACCTACGGCATGCATTAAGTGTGTTTTGCCTAACCCCACTCCGCCATATAAAAATAAAGGGTTATAAGCGCCCCCGGGGTTCTCTGCAACTTGCTCAGCCGCTGCCTCAGCCAGCTGGTTTGATTTCCCGACAACAAAATTGCCAAAAACATAATTAGGATTAAGATTATTTTTATGGGTTCCAGTCGAGCTATTCGCGGTTACTTTTTGCGCAAACTCTACCTGTGTTGGTTGTGTCCCTTCACTTTGGCGTGACTGCGGTTGTCCACTTGAGCTCTGTTGGGGAGCAGGCTTTACCGGCTCCTCTGTAGGTAGTTCACCAACACCAATCATCACCCTGGGTGTCCGCCCCGGCATTAACTCGCCAAGAAGCTGGGTGATTTTGCTCAAATAATCCCTTAAAACGCCATCTAGCACGTATTGATTCGGCGCCCACAAAGTTACGCCCGTCGTTGTTTCTTCTACCTGTAAGGGGCTAATCCACTGGTTAAGGGCTGACTGTTCAAATTCTTCTTCTAATCTTTTTACGCATTGCTGCCATAGAGATGCTGACACCGTTACTTGCACTCCTGCTGAATTCAGTGAGAGACCAAAAGCCAAAACACAAAGGTTGGGCTTAAAACTTACCGGATGATTTTTGCTCGCACAAGGAGCTAATAAAGTTCTTTAAAATTTATGATTATCTTTGTTTGTTCAGAAACTCATGCTTAACGAACTACGGAGCTAGTTTAACTCGCTTTCCCGAACTTATCCACACTGTTTTTTTTTAAAACCCTTAAGATATCCACAAGAATTTGTGTGCAGCCTGTTGATAAAGGGCAAAAAAATTGTTCACAAAACAGAGACTTATGCACAGAATAACACCAGGCAATCTTATCTACAGCTTATTCCAAAAGAGTACCGGCTTTATCCTCCCGGATACGAACACCACAACCATTTGTTATTTAATGTTTTTTTTGGCTTTTCCCGCAAAATGGACGCCCCTAATAATAAACATTTAAAGATATAAAAAAAAATATACTTATATAATTAAGAGCAGAAAAAAGGGGCTTAGAAAACTAAATAATTACTTTTTATGTATAACTGTTAGAAAACCTTGGGATAAAGTACTTCTTATGCACATACGCTCAAAGTCATCGAAGTTATCCACTAGAAACTCACCCCATATCCTTTTGTTTTACCTAGGGTTGTGATCTTACTATCTATTTGAATATAAAGAGCTAAATAGACTTACCCCCGGAAAATTTGCCCTTAATAATAAACATTATCTTAAGAACATATATATTATTTATATTTGGTGGCTTCTTAGAGTAAAAAAAAAACGAGAATAGTTTTAGGACTTTTTGTGTATAAAAGGGCTATCTTCTTGGGGATAAACAACACCCCTTCCAGGAAAAACCTGTTAAACAAAGTTATGCACGGCTTATACGACCGACTGTCTACAGAAAACCGAACAAATATCTTGGTGTAACCGTATGATATAAAACAACTTTTACACTTATCCTTGTTATCCAGAGGCCTAATAATAAACATTAATATATTCATACATATATATCTTTTTTATTTCATATAAGTTTCATATATAATCTACGGTACTTTGGGCTTGACACGGAATCCCGAATTCCTCTATAGTCTAGCGCCTAAGCTTATGTCTTAACGCAGCTAATTAACTTGGTGTATATATGAAACGGCCTTTTCAAAGAAAAACGAGAAAAACGAGAGCCAGAACCCATGGCTTCCGAAGCAGAATGCAAACTAAAAATGGTAGAAAGATACTAAACAACAGACGCAAGAAAGGACGCAAATGTTTAGCGCCTGTCGGCGGCCTTAAAAAGTAACGATATTTTAGTTTGTTAAAGCAATTAATTTTACCTCCTGATGAGAGTTGCTTTCCAAAAGCAAATCGCTTGCTAACAAAGTACGATTATCAAGATGTATTTAGAAAAGGCAAAAGGATATATAGCCATACCTTTTGCCTTTTTTATAATGAAAGTCTTGGTGAGAGCTCAAGGTTGGGTGTTGTTGTAGGAAAGAAAAAAGTAGCGAAAGCCGTGAAGCGTAATGTTATTAAACGGCTTATTCGAGAGTTCTTTCGGCAGAGTAAAAATGAACTTAAAAACATCGATATTGTCGTGTTAGTCAATCGCAAGCCTAACGGAGAGCAAACGACTCACCAGTTTCGACAGGAATTGAAAACGTTATGGTTGAAGTTGCCTCGTTGCCCCGAAAAATTTTAATGGCGCTGATAAAAATATACCAGTTATGCATTAGTCCACTTTTGGGGCAACGGTGTCGATTCTATCCTTCCTGCTCACATTATGGTTTAGAAGCATTGCAAAAGCATGGTGCCCTAAAAGGCGGCAGTCTAACATGCATAAGATTGTTGAAATGTCATCCTTTTCATGTGGGCGGAATAGATTTAGTCCCTTAATTTTTTAGGAATCATTTATGGAACTGCAGCGCACGCGCGTCTTTTTGTTATTATCCTTATTCGTTGTCGGTATGCTTCTTTATACGAATTGGCAACAGCAATTTGCGCCTTCAACCTCGACGGTTGCGCAAGAAGAACCCACCAAAACGGTACCTCAGTATAATGATATACCTTCTGATTTAGTGAGCGCATCATCGCCTAACGATTACGCTCATCAAAATCTTGCGTCGACAAGTGCTGATAGTGCGGCATCAACAGGCACTTTAATTTCTGTTAAAACGGATGTTTTGGATCTTCGAATTGATACGAAGGGCGGGGATATCGTTTTTGCACAATTACCCCAGTACCCTAAATCGTTAGAAACTCCGGAAGATGGATACCAGCTCTTACAAAGTAGTGGTGATGGTTATTATATTGTTCAAACAGGATTGGTAGGACGGGATCAAAAAGGCCCCGATTCTAAAAAAACTGGACGAGGTCAGCTCCAGTACGCAAAAACAAATTACCAGTTATCAGATAACCAGGATGTGCTTGAAGTGCCGTTGGTTTGGGATAAAGATGGTATTGAGGTTACCAAAACTTTTACCTTTAAAAGGGGAGAGTACCTGAGCACTATTCGTTATGACGTGAAAAATAAAACGTCTGAGCCTTGGGTTGGTAGTTTTTATGGGCAGATCAAGCGAAAGAAGCAAGAGAAAAAGAATGGCTTGATGGGTGTTCAAATGTACCAGGGAGGTGCTGTATATACGGAAGATAAGCCATACAAAAAAATCAGTTTTGGTGACATGAAGGATTCAAATTTTAACCAAAAAATTCAAGGCGGTTGGGCCGCCATGCTCGAGCGGTATTTTTTATCCGCTTGGATACCCGATAGTCAAGATTACAATAAATATTACACATCTGCGGATGAAAATAATGTTTTTGGGATTGGAAGCATATCTTCTTTTGAAGTTCTGCCGGGAGAGCATAAAGAAATTTCAGGTCAGCTATATACCGGGCCAGAGGTGGCTGATGAGTTAAAGCAGATTTCATCAGGACTTGAGTTAACGGTCGACTATGGTATTTTGTGGCCGATATCCCAGCTTTTATTTTGGTTGTTGAAGCATATTTATGGCTTTTTAGGGAACTGGGGGTGGTCTATTATCTCCCTGACGTTACTCATTAAAATAGTTTTCTATAAACTATCTGCCAAAAGTTATACTTCCATGGCCCACATGAAGGCTGTGCAGCCAAAAATAGAAGCGTTAAAGCAAAGATGCGGTGAAGATAAGCAGCAGTTTAGCCAAGGGTTGTTGGCTTTATACAAAAAAGAAAAGGTGAATCCCTTGGGCGGTTGCTTGCCCATTCTTGTGCAAATACCTGTCTTTATTGCGCTTTATTATGTATTGCTGGAAAGCGTTGAATTGAGGCAGTCGCCATTTATTTTTTGGATTCAGGATTTATCCATAAAAGATCCTTTTTATATATTGCCATTAATCATGGGCGCATCAATGTTCTTACAGCAAAGAATGAATCCGCCACCACCCGATCCTATGCAAGCAAAGATTATGATGGCAATGCCGATAGTATTTACTTTTTTATTCTTATCCTTCCCGTCTGGCTTGGTACTATACTGGGTGTCAAACAACATCTTGTCGATGTTGCAGCAAGGATATATTCAACGAAAATTTGGTTTAAATAAAAACAAACAAAAGAATAAGCCAAACATTCAGAAGTCAGATTAGATGAGTTTGCCTGATACAATCGTCGCCCCAGCGAGCGCCCCATTTAAGGGCGCCGTTGGGGTTGTGCGCATTAGTGGGGAGGGGGTTCCGGCCATTGCCCAGGCAATATTAGGCAATATACCTGAACCACGTATGGCGACCTTGTCGAAATTCAAAGACAAACAAGAGGCCGTTATTGATACGGGGTTGGCTTTGTATTTTCCTGGGCCTAATTCCTTTACGGGAGAAGACGTTTTAGAACTGCAATGTCACGGTGGTGTTGTTGTGGTTAACATGCTTCTTGGCAGGGCGCTGGAGTTAGGGGCGCGCATGGCCAGGCCAGGAGAGTTTTCCGAGCGAGCTTTTTTGAATGACAAAATTGATTTGCTGCAGGCTGAGGCCATTGCTGACCTAATTAACGCGTCAACCCAAAGCGCAGTCAAAAGTGCCAACCGTTCACTGTCGGGTGAATTCTCTCAAAAAATCAACCTAATGCAAACACACCTAAATGAAATTAGAATTTTTGTTGAAGCGGCTATTGATTTTGTTGATGAGGAAATAGACTTTTTATCGGACGGCAGAATCTTAGACAAGATAAAAAAAGCGCACGCCGATGTGGTTGAAATTTTACAAAGCGCGCGAACGGGCCAGTTATTACAAGAGGGAGCTCAAATTGCCATTGCTGGGCGGCCTAATGCTGGGAAGTCAAGTTTGCTAAACCTTTTGGCGCAACAAGATGTTGCCATTGTGACAGACATTCCTGGTACAACGCGAGATACCTTGACAGAAATTATTGAGATTGAGGGTGTGCCATATCACTTTACGGATACAGCGGGTATCAGAAAAGATGCCGGAGCAATTGAGCAAGAAGGGATTAAGCGTGCCAAAATAAAATTTACAGACGCCGACTTTATTTTGCTCATGGTGGATGCGACCGAAGCCCAGCTTTTCACCGATGTGGAGCGAGCCTTGCTAAAAGAATACAAAAATAAAATATGCATATTAGTGAATAAAGTTGATTTGTTAGGCAAGCTTCCTTGTGTTGATGGAGCTTCCGCTCAGTCAATATTTTTCTCAGCAAAAGACAAAACGGGGTTAGCGGATTTGTTTGGTATGTTAAAGCAACGGTTTAACATGCAAACAGAAGGTGTTTTTAGTGCGCGCAAGCGACACATACTTGCTTTGGAATGTGCTCAAAAACATATGGAAAATGCAAAAAATCAATTGGTAGAGTTTGATGCGCCTGAATTAGTCGCAGAAGAATTAAAATTATCTCAAGAAGCTTTAAGTGATATTACAGGGAAAGTAACATCAGATCAGCTGCTAGGGAAAATATTTTCATCTTTTTGTATCGGTAAATAATATGAAAATTAAATATCCTGAAAATTTTGATGTCATCGTTGTTGGGGGCGGGCACGCTGGGACAGAGGCGGCGTTAGCATCAGCACGTATGGGGCAAAAAACACTTCTCCTCACCCACAACATAGATACCTTGGGGCAGATGTCCTGTAATCCTGCCATTGGTGGGATTGGTAAGGGGCACTTGGTTAAAGAGATTGATGCCCTGGGTGGCGGCATGGCGCAGGCTATCGATGAATCTGGCATTCAGTTTAGAATTTTAAATGCGAGCAAAGGTCCCGCCGTGCAGGCAACCAGAGCACAAGCTGATCGCGTTTTATATAAAAATGCCATTCGAACTAAAATAGAGAATCAAGAAAACCTTTGGGTTTTTCAGCAAGGTGTGGAAGATCTTATTTTATGTGAAAACAACAACACCCGGGTTGTGCAAGGGGTTGTGACACAGATGGGGCTGGCCTTTAAGGCAACAGCCGTGGTTTTGACTGTTGGCACCTTTTTGCGCGGCAAGATACATATTGGCGAAAATCAATCACAGGGTGGTCGAGCTGGATGCCCCCCATCTAATCATTTGGCGGAAAAGTTTGCCAAGATGCCTTTTGAAATTGCGCGCCTTAAGACCGGTACACCACCGCGCATTGATGGGCGCACAATAGATTTTTCCAAGCTGGGGGTTCAGCCTGGCGATACCCCAGTCCCTTCATTTTCTTTTTTGGGAGAGGGAAAACATCCACAGCAAATAAACTGTTTTATCACGCACACAACAGAAAAAACTAAAAAAATAATTGAGCAAAGTGTTAGTCGTTCCCCAATGTTTAGCGGGCAGATTGAGGGGGTTGGCCCAAGGTACTGTCCATCGATAGAAGATAAGATTTTTCGTTTTTCTGATAAATTAACGCATCAAATATTTTTAGAGCCAGAGGGCTTGAGCACTAAAGAGTTCTACCCCAATGGTATTTCAACAAGCTTACCTTTTGACGTTCAATATGATTTTGTGCGAAGCATTGATGGGCTTGAGAACGCCCACATTACGCGTCCAGGCTATGCCATTGAGTATGATTATTTTGATCCTCGGCAGTTAAATCCATGGTTAGAAACTAAAATTGTCCACAACTTATTCTTTGCGGGGCAGATTAACGGCACAACAGGATACGAAGAGGCTGGGGCGCAAGGTATTATTGCTGGCATTAATGCCGCGTTAAGGGCTCAGGATAACGCGCCATGGTACCCTAGAAGAGATGAAGCCTATATTGGGGTTTTGATCGATGACCTCATTACGCATGGCACGTTAGAACCTTATCGCATGTTTACTTCAAGAGCTGAGTATCGCTTAATTCTGCGTGAAGACAACGCAGACCTTAGGTTGACGGAGTCGGCCATTAAGCTTGGTTTGGTGTGTGAAAAAAGAGCGAATATTTTTAAGCAAAAAAAACACGCTATCGATGAGCTGGTCAATAGCTTGAAGAAACATCACGTCAAAGAAAAAGACTTACAGAAAGAAAGTGGTGAGAAAATATCCGCTTTGTTAACCAAAGAGTACACAGCTTATCAACTGTTGAAGCGGCCAGAAGTTAAAGTGGAAGATCTGTGGTCTGTTGCCTCTTTGGACTCGGTATTGACTATGTCATTTGATGGCGTGCCAGAGGGGGTTGCGGCTTGCCTGCAGCATCAAGTTTTAAAGCAAATTGAAACTGCAGCGAAGTATGAAGGGTATATTAGCAAGCAAACGATTGAAATCCAGAAAATGAAAAAGCAAGAAAACACAAAGATACCCAACGATTTAGCCTATGATAAAATTCCAGGCTTATCCGCAGAGCTGCAGGAGAAGCTGCAAAAATATAAACCCGGAACGATTGGGGTAGCATCAAGAGTGCAGGGCATGACGCCTGCCGCTGTGTCTTTGTTGTTTATATATATCAAAAAACACCAACAAGCAAAAACGCAAAGCCCTCAAAAAATTGCAGAGAGTGAAACATTAGATGCATGACAAACAGTCGTTAAAAAAATCATTGGGTGCACTTGGCATAGAGGCCACTGATATCCAGTTGCAGCTAAGCCTGGATTATTTGGCTGTTTTGAAAAAATGGAACACAGTGCATAACTTGACCCGTATAGATGCGCACAAACAATTTGATTTGCATATTGTTGATTCTCTCAGCATCCATAGGCTTTGTCAGGGAAGCCACATTTTAGATGTGGGGTCGGGGGCAGGCTTGCCTGGTATTCCGTTAAGCATATTTTTTCCTGAGAAGAAATTTTATTTGTTAGATAGCAATCAAAAAAAGAGCATTTTTACTAAATATGCCGCTAGCAAGTTAGGTTTATCAAATGTTATTAGTGTTCATAGTCGAGTTGAAGAATATAAGTCAGAGCATCAGTTTCAGACAATATTAAGTCGAGCTTTTGCTTCAACAAATAAATTTATTAATAGCTGTGGCCATTTGCTCGCGAAAGATGGAAAATTAATAGCTATGAAAGGACAAATATCTGAAGAGCCCGAGAATGATTTGCCGTTGGGGTTTCATTTAGAAGCCTGTATACCCCTCGTGGTACCAGGGGTTGAGTCTAGACATGCTGCGATTATATGCAGAGCTGAAGAAAGCTAGTTTTAAAGCAAAAAGAATTAAAAATGGGGAGTGGTAATGGGGAGTCAGGTATTTGCCTTTGCGAATCAAAAGGGTGGGGTAGGCAAAACAACATGCTGCGTTAACTTGGCGGCTTCCTTGGCGCTTTCTAAGCACAAGGTGCTGCTGTGTGACTTAGACCCTCAGGGCAACGCTACGATGAGTAGCGGGGTTGATAAGTCTGCTCTATCCTGCTCTATGAATGATTTATTGGGGGCGGCGGTAGACATAGAAGAGGCGATTATTGAGCAAACCCCTGCGGGCTATGATCTTATCCCCTCTAACAGCGACCTAACCATGTCTGAAGCTTTGCTTGTGAAGCAAAAAGATCAACAGCTAACTCTTAGTAAAAAGTTAGACGCTGTAAAAAGTAAGTACGACTACATTTTTTTTGATTGCCCGCCTTCACTCAATATGTTGACTGTGAATGCTTTGGTCGCTGCTGACAAAGTTATTATTGCAATGCAGTGTGAATATTTTGCTCTAGAAGGTCTGTCTGATTTGTTAAATACTATTAGACAATTGCAATCTTCTTTCAATCCGGACTTAAAATTGGGCGGAATAATTCGTACTATGTATGATGGGCGCAATCGGTTAGCCACAGAGGTATCTGGCCAACTAATAACGCACTTTGGCAATCAAGTCTTCCAGTCCGTTGTGCCGCGCAATGTCAGGTTGGCTGAGGCGCCTAGCTATGGGTTGCCTGTTTGCTTGTATGACAAAAACTCTAGAGGCGCTGCCGCGTATTTGGCATTGGCCGGAGAGTTCTCAAGAAAGTTTGATACTGCTGGAAAAAGTAACGCCAAGAAAAAGAAAGAAAGTGGCTTGGTTGTTGATTAAAGAAAATATATTGTTCGCAATTAGGATTTTTCATGGCAAAGAAACATCGAGGTTTGGGTAAAGGGCTAAATGAACTGTTGTCGGCGACACTCGGTCCGCAAGATAGTGAAAAAGTATTACCAGAGGTGCCCTTAGAGCCCGAAGAGGTTGACTTACCCACAACTTATACCGCCGCTGGCGGACAGCAAACCTTGAAGTACTTATCTTTAGAGGTAATGGCAGGTGGCCCATTTCAACCGAGGCAAACCATTAACCACGAAGGGATAGAGCAGCTCGCGGAATCCATCAAGTCGCAAGGGGTTTTGCAACCTATTGTGGTGAGAGATAAGAAAGATGGTCGCTATGAGATTATTGCCGGAGAAAGACGTTGGCGAGCAGCACAGTTAGCAGGTATCAGCACTGTGCCGGTAATCGTTCGAGATATTTCGGACGAAGAGGCAATGGCGATTGCCTTAATTGAAAATATCCAACGGGAAAACCTCAATCCAATTGAAGAGGCGCGCGCCTTAAGGCGTTTAGCAGATAATTTATCTTTAACCCACCTAGAGGTGGCTGAGGCTGTCGGCAAATCAAGAGCCAGCATTACAAATTTGTTGCGTTTACTTTCTTTGAATGAAGATGTTCAAGAAATGCTTGAGCATAGGCAGATAGAAATGGGCCATGCCCGAGCTTTGCTAGGGTTGTCTGGCGCCATTCAAAGCCAGATGGCGAAGACGGTGCAAAATAGAAGGCTTTCTGTGCGAGAAACTGAGCGTCTTGTGAAGCGGATTCAAGAAGGGAAATCTGTTGAGAAAAAGGCGGCGGTGATAGATCCGAACATTAGTAGCTTGGAGCAAAGCTTGGCAGAAAGGCTGGGCGCTCAAGTCAATATTCGCCATGGGAACAAGGGTGGCATGGTTACCATTCGGTATCATAATGTGGATGAGTTAGAGGGGATTTTAGGGCATATACAATAGCCCTATTTTCAAGGAAAAAGCGGCTATATGCCGTTTTTTTTTGTGTTTATTTTGTGATAATTTTTGATGTTTCAGGATGGCAGTATGAAAAAAATATTGATTGCACCTTTAGGCTTGTTAACCCAACCTAAATGGCAAGATAGCATAAATGCATTTAGAGCTTTAAGGATTGGGACGCTGTCACTGCTCTGGCACTGGCCCGGCGTAAACCGAGCGATCAATCAGTATAAGATTGGTGTCAGCAGTGGCGAGCAGTTTTTTCAAGACTTACAAACACTTTTTCCACAATTAAGCCATGTCAGAGAGAGTGACTTTTGGAATGCTTGGAATCAATCTTGTGGTTTTACAGCACAAACCCAAGCAGATCTTGATATGCTTCATGACATGCAAGAACAAGGTGTGTCCATATATATTATCTGCCGCTCTAATCCCGCTCACATAGCTTATATAAAGCAGCAATATGTAAAAACTTTGCCAGGCGCTTTGTTTTTATCCTATGAGCAAGGCACAATAGGGGGCGATTTAACCAAAGCCTTAATGCAGAAAATAAATTTAGAACACCCGGGCATGCTGGTTGATGACATCGTGCATTTAAGAGCTGAACCGAGGGATAAACCTTATCCGAACCTTTGGAATAATTTTGGTTGGTTGCGCTGGGTATTGGCGCCCTTTCAAATGTTGCAATATTCCGGGCAACAGCGTGCCTATAGAGCGATACAGCAGCAGGAAGCATTGTTTGGGTTTTCAGGACTTGATTGGCCTACTGACAATACATTGGTTGCAACATTTGAGAAAAAAATATTAGTAGAAACTTTAACGGCATCACGGCAACCTGATTCATACAACAAGGTACCCGACATAGAGGATCTGGTCGGGCCAAGGGGCGTGCCTTGTTGTGTGCAGAGACAAAGTGGCGAGCCCAGCATAGAGCTTGTTGGTGTGGGATCAGGCTGTCAAGACTCGTGTACAACAGGTGTTAAAGCCAAAAAATGTCAGTAAATAAAAGAAAGCAAAGATGAGGCGTGCACCCTCGCATTTTGCCGCTATACTATAAATAAGGTTCGGAAAATTAGCGGAGAATGCACATGGGGTGCCATAAAACATCAAGTCGTTTAAGTATTTGTGCATTAGCCATTGCGGCTGGCTTTACATGGGGGGCGGGTGTTTTGTTATTGGGGCTTATCGCGATGCAGTATGAGATTGGCAAGCCTCTAATTGCCTCGCTAGGCTCGATTTATATTGGTTTTGAGGCAACGCTTACCGGTAGCTTTATTGGTGCGGGTTGGGCTTTTGCCGATGGGCTCGTTGCGGGACTGTTTTTTGCTTTGGTTTATAATTTTGTTTTATGTGTCTGTGGTGCATTCTGTCGAAAAAAGGATGAGTTGCACCAGCCTGACTGACAATCCGGTCATCCCCCGTTGGGCCAACGCAGGTTGTTGGCCCCTTTGTTGTTTTTC